>LNFM01000527.1_pt1 | contig 134179 bp, 133 predicted proteins | sample 596031 | NCBI WGS metagenome assembly LNFM01 (sample SAMN04254537, study PRJNA301005) | activated carbon metagenome | isolation source: dual media filters at the Ann Arbor, Michigan drinking water treatment plant | place: USA: Ann Arbor | reverse complement strand
GGTTCAGAACGTCGTGAGACAGTTCGGTCCCTATCTGCCGTGGGTGTCGGAGAATTGAGAGGATTTGTCCCTAGTACGAGAGGACCGGGATGAACGTACCTCTGGTGGAGCAGTTGTCGCGCCAGCGGCAGTGCTGCGTAGCTATGTACGGACGGGATAACCGCTGAAAGCATCTAAGCGGGAAACCCACCTCAAAACGAGTTCTCCCTATCAGAGCCGTGGAAGACTACCACGTTGATAGGCCGGGTGTGTAAGTGCAGCAATGCATTCAGCTTACCGGTACTAATAGCTCGATCGGCTTGATTGCTCTCATCATCCATGTCCATCGCTCGCGATGACGGATGATTTCTTTGAGAGAAAAGACAAGACGACACCAACTACAACCTAAACAAAACTAGACTTCGCTTGCTTCAAAAACTGTTTTCGGCCGATCTGGTGGTTTTAGCGAGAAGCTCAAACCCGATCCCATTCCGAACTCGGCCGTTAATCTTCTCAGCGCTGATGGTACTAAGTCTCAAGGCTTGGGAGAGTAAGTCGCTGCCAGATCTGCCGAAAACAGTTTGCTCTCTTCACGTTGTCGAATGGACAGCGATATGTCGAATGCCTCGACGCGGAAAAGCCGTCACGGGAAATATCCCGGGCGGCTTTTTCTTTTGTCGATTTGCTTTCGAGGGCGCGCGTAGCGCTTTCAGTTCACGCGCCTAGCCGCGTCGACTTCATCCAGACCAGCAAAATAAATGCACCGATAATCGCGACCTCGAACACAATGGTCGCGATAACGGCGGCTGTGATCGACAGGCTTTCGCCGATAAAAACGAAAGCCCAGATCAGAAGCGGGCCCATCGTCCAGATCGCAACGAAGATGCCAAGCGCCGCCCAGCCTTCCGGCGCGCTCGGCCGCACGGAAATCTTGCCGGTTGAGGCCGCGCCTTCGCGTTTCCATGCGGAGCCGGGCTGATTGGCGTTGGCGGGTGTCATGATCAGAAACCAAGGCTTGCTGCCGGACATCGCGACGCTCCCTGCAATTTCAGCGATCTAAGCGTTTTGCGAAGGAGCCGCCAAGTGCTTGTTGGGTGACAAGTCCGTGAAATCGGGTCGCGCAAAGGGCGCCATTTGCTACACTTATCACCATGAGCGAGCAGTCTTTCGCGATTTTCGACACCGCGCTGGGTCACTGCGGCATCGTCTGGACGAGCCGCGGGATTGCCGGCGTGAATTTGCCCGAGGGTTCGGAAGAAAAGACGCGAGCGAGGGTGAAGAAGCGCTTTCCAGAAGCGCTTGAGGCTCCGCCTTCAGCGGACGTTCAAAATATCATTGATGAAGTGATCGCGCTCATCGCGGGAGAGAAGATCGATTTTTCGTACGTCACGCTCGATCACGCGCCGCTGCCGGAGTTTTCGAAGCGCGTTTACGAAATCGTCCGCACCATCCCGATCGGCCAGACGCTGACCTACGGCGACGTCGCAAAAAAGCTCGGCGACGTTTCGCTCTCGCGCGAAGTCGGGCAGGCGATGGGAAGAAACCCGACGCCGATCATCATGCCGTGTCACCGCGTGGTGGCCGCAAGCGGCAAGACCGGCGGCTTCTCCGCTCCGGGCGGCGTCGATACCAAAATGAAACTGCTTTCGATCGAGCGCCGTCACGGCGGCCATGCGCCGACGCTGTTCGATGACGATGCCGCTTTTCGATATGCGGCGAAAAAGAGCTAAATGGAACTTCGCACCTACCGTAAGCCATTGATACTTCTATATAAATAAATTTCTCGGAACCCCTTGCGGCCTCTGCCGGTTTTCTACGCGACATCGAAACCGCGATTTCCCGCGAACCTTTGAGGGCTCCGTCATGACGAACGCTGTTCGCCATCTGCCTCTTCTTGTGCTTATCGCCGGCTTCGCCGCGCTCACTCCTGCAAAATCGCAAACCTTTTCGCTGCTTCCAAATCTCTTCCAGCAGGACGAGCAGCAGACGCTCGCTTACGCGCCGGAAGACGAGGTGGTGCAGGAAGAGCAGGTTTACGAGATGCCCGCGCATCTGAAGCGTCAGGTCGTGAACTATCAGACCAAAGAGCTGCCGGGCACGATCGTGATCGATACCGCAAACACGTATCTCTATCTGGTGCTCGGCGAGGGCCGTGCGATGCGCTACGGCATCGGCGTCGGCCGTGAAGGCTTCACCTGGTCCGGCACGCAGAAAATCGCGAACAAGGCCGAGTGGCCGGATTGGCGCCCGCCTTCGGAGATGATTGCGCGTCAGCCTTATCTGCCGCGCTTCGTCGCCGGCGGCTCGCATAACCCGCTCGGTGCGCGGGCGCTTTACCTCGGTAATACGCAGTACCGCATCCATGGCACCAACGTGCCGCGCACGATCGGTCAGAAGGTTTCTTCCGGCTGCATCCGCATGACCAACGATGACGTGACGGATCTTCATGCGCGCGTGACCGTCGGCACCAAGGTTGTGGTTATGCCTGCGAGCAATACGGTTCGCGCTGAGCGCAACGAAATCCAACCGACGCGTCAGGCGCGGTTGCCGCAGAATGCGGTGCCGGTCTCCCGTTTGCAGGGGCCGAGCGTGATCCGGGCGTCGGAGCTCTACTAAAGCTACGATCTAAAAAACAAAAAAGCCTCTCGTAACTTGTGGGAGGCTTTTTTGTTGTCAAGCTTATCTTCTGGAGCGATCAGCGAGCGGCGCGGAAATCGCGTAGGCGATTGAGGAGGTCGGTGATCGGGTTCGCGATCCAGCCGTCCTGCACATAGTCGCGGTGATTTTCCTCATTGCCGCCCGACATAACCACGACGGTGCCCGGCATCAGGCGCCGCATTCCTTCGAGCGAGCCTTTCACGGGCACGCCCTTTTCTCTCAGCACGCGCTGCAATTCGAGGTTTCTCGCTTTGGTGGAGCCGAGATAGGTGCTGATAAAAAAGCGTTTGCGGTCGGAAGTAATCCACCTCTCGAAATTATCCGCCTCGCCATAGAGCGAATCCAGAAGCACCACGCCCTTCACGCGATTCTCAGTGTCGCCGCGCGTGATCGCAAGCGCCGCCGCGCGATAGCCGCCGCTATACGAGACGAGGATTACGGGCAGCGTCTGGAAGTAGCGCACCGTGCGCTGATCACCGTGGAGAATCGAAAGGTGGACTGCGGCTTCGTTCAGGAAACGCGTGAAGCCGCCCGCCTCCGCAAAGCGGCCCGGATTGGAGTCGGCCGCATTCACCGCAAATTGCGGCGCGACCAGCACGGCGTTCGCCGCGGACGAGGAAATCTGTTCGGGAAGTGCCTGGCGGTCGCGGATGTCGCGCTCGAGGATCGCGCCATGACCGTGAAAGAACACCACGATCACCGCCGGCTTTTTCATGTCGAACTTGGCCGGGATGTGCAGCAGCACCCGCTGGTCGTTGTAGGTTTCGTTTTCCCAGTAGATGCGGCCGGTCGCAGTTTTCCGGCCGCGCTTGGTGCCTTCGATTTCGTTGAAATACTCGGTCGCGGCGGCGGAAGAGCCGTCCAGCGGGAAGGGGCTTGTCACGAATTCCGAGATGCTCGTTTTCCCGGCACGAAGTTGCGCATTGGCCGCACCGGATGCCACCACAACCGCACAGGCCAAGGCTGCCGGCCAAACTCGCAGGAATATGCTTCTTCGACAGGTCACTTAGGAACCGCTTTTCGTCTCTATTTAAGGCCTTCCGCCCATGCAAACCCTGAAAAATCAAAGCCGGGCCAGCAGTGGAATCAAGAGAAGGTTGTAGCCGATAAAACTTAATCGCGACCGGATCGTGGTCGCGAGGATTTGCGGCCGGACCAGTATTCCCGAGGACCGGCTTGGGCTATAAGCCGCCCCGCGCGACCGTGAAGGGGCTTCGGGCGCGGGCAAGGAATTCAGGTCTCATTCAGCTTGGGGGCGCCATGAGCGTGGCGCGAGGTGAAATATGCGATTTTTTGTAAAGAGCGTGGCGCTGGCCGCGGCAATCTTCGTGGCGTCGGCTTCGGTCGCGACCGCGCAGAGCCAGGATCCCGGCGAGGTCGCCCGCTTCTATGCCGGTATGTCGGTCCCGGCGGACTCCGCTGTCGGCAAGTTCACGAAGGACCCGGCCTGGCAGAATTACGCCAAGGCATTCGACGGCACGTGGGAAAAGGCCGACGAAAAACAGTTCAAGAAGGTGCGCGCTTGGACCGAAGCCAATGTGAAGGGCTCGAAGGACACGCTCTATTACTTCTTCGGTGGTCCCGACTTTCTTTATGCCAACCTGTTCTATCCGAATGCCAAGACCTACATTCAGGTCGGTCTTGAGCCGGTCGGCCCGATCCCGACTGTCGATGCCCGCACGGTCCATTCGCTACCGGCCGTGCGAGCGGCGCTCGAGCATTCGCTGAACCTTTCCTTCTTCATCACGCAGGATATGGGCGCCCGCTTGGGCGGCCAGTCGGTGCGCGGGGCGTTGCCGCTGCTTTATGTTTATCTCGCGCGGAGCGGCGCGACGGTTAAAGAAACCACCCTTATTCAGCTCGACAAAGACGGCAAAGAAAATCCGGCCGAAGGCTTCAAGGGCCAGGCGCTCGCCCCCGGCGTGAAAATCGTCTTCACCAAGGACGGCACCGAGCGCACGCTTTATTACTTCAGAAGCGACCTCTCGAACGGCGGCGTTGTCGCGAGCGGTCTTCTGAAATTTGCCGAGAAGTTCGGACAGGGCAATGCGCTGTTCAAGAGCGCGTCGTATCTGCCGCACGGCGGCGGCTTCTCCACGGTGCGCGACTTCGTTCTCAAGCACGCCGACGTTATCGTGCAGGACGACACCGGTGTTCCGATCCGCAACTTCAAGCCGGACGAGTGGGCGCTGAATCCGCACGGTGTCTATATCGGACCGATCCCGATCTTCGGCATGGGCCCTGAGGGTGCCGCGCAGCAGCTCTGGCATCCGAAGAACAAGCCGCCGAAACTCGAGTTCGGCATCGGCTACCGCAACCGGATCATCGACTCGAACCTGTTGTTCGCAGCCCGTAAGGAAAAGAAGAACTGATCTTTTCGCTAGAATTTAAGCCGCCGCGTTTCGAAAGGACCGCGGCGGTTTTTCATTTCTAGTCAACGTCGCTGCCCGCGAGCCAGAGCGTTTCGATCCGCGCGTGAAAGGCGCGGGGCTTCTCCGCGAAGATGCGGGACGCGATCTTCGCGGCCTGCGCCAGATGTTCAAGTTGCCGCCGCTGGATCGGCGGGGTGAGTTTCGAGCGGAAGCGCGCGAGCGGCTGGTGCGGCCCAGCCATGTTCTGTAACAGCGCGAGATCCCGATGCTGTCCCAAAGCATCGCGGAGGCGCTGCGCCTCGTCCACCCAGATTTTCGCCATGCGGGGCCATAGCGGCTCGATCAGCTCCATCTGGTAGCGATGGTCGATGGTGCGCTTGCGGAATTCGTGAAGCTGTTCTTCTTCTGCCTGCTGCCAGTCTTTCGGCATGGTCTTCCGGGCGCGGCGGTAGCCTTCGGTCAGCGACTTCGCTAATTCCGGAAACTGCAGACCGGAAAACGGCCAGAGCGAAATCGTGGCTAGCCAGGCTGAAATCTGATGCGCGATCTCGGCGCGATCGGCGGGCGAAATCGAATGCCGTTCCGCCGCCAGATGCATTTCCTTGACGCGGTCGTGCATGGTTCGCAGCGCGCGATCGTTCAGTTCATAGGCGCTTTCGCGAATATCCTCGACCGCATCCAGCGTGGAGCGAAGGTCGCGCGCACCACCCAGTTTCTTTGCAACTTCCCGTGCAGACCGGCGCAGGTTGTCAGCGCCATCGCCGAAATGCGGTTCGATCAAGCGGAGGAAAGCGCGCCAGCGTTTGATCGACTTCCGGAATTCATGAACCGCTTTGTCGGAGCTCAATTCGGAATCGGCAATGGCGTCGCGCGCCCGGGTCAGAATATCGCGGGCGACCGCGAGCATGGCCTCATCTAGCGGCTCGTCTGGGCGAAGCGTGGGACGCTTTGTCATGCAGAGGAAGCTTTAGGCCGTAGACTGTGACAGTTTTACAAAATGTTCCAATCCGGCTTCCCGGCATGACGCCAGGGCTGTTCGGTCTCCTCATTTTGTCAGGCCTTGCCGGGCTGCTCGGCAAGGCCTTGCTCGCGGGTGCGGCCAAGGCTGGCGGGCTGCTCCGAAAAAGCTTCAGCGCTTTGCTGACTTTTTCTTCGGCTTCGAGAGCAACACAAGCGGAATACCTGCGACCATAACGGCAATACCCAAGATCGCGCCTACGCCGGAAACTCCGTAACCGGATTTGCTCCATAGGAACAGCGCGTAATTGATACCCGACCAGCACATCCAGAGACAGCTTGCACAGAAGATCGCCGGCAGCACCGGATAGAACGGCACCTTGAAACCGTCTTTCGCGACATCGCCGCGGCTGCGGAATACATAAACCGAAACGCCGACCAGGAAGAGGAAGCCCCAGAAGGCGGGCGCGGTGTATCCGGTCATGGTTTCAAAGCCGTCCCGGGCAAGCGCACCGAAGCCGATCAGAATGAGAGTGAGTGTGCTTTGTGTCAGCAGCGCATTTGCGGGCTTGTCACCCTTCCACTCAGCCAGATAGCCGAGCCAGGGCAGGTCCTGACCGAGCGCCTGATAGCCGCGCGCACCGGTGAAGATCGTCGCGTTCAAGGTGCTGAGCGCAGTAGCGGTGATCATCAAACTCAGAATGATTGCGCCACCGCCGCCTGCTGCAAGGCGCATCAGGTCGGCCCCGATCGCCTTGGAGTCGCGCAGGCCCTGCAGACCGAAGGTCCAGAGGTAGCCGAGGTTCACGAGCACGTAGAGTACGGTGATGATCAGGATCGACCAGATCAACGTCGGCGCCATGCTGCGCTTCACGTCACGCAGTTCGCCCGAAAGATAAGCCGATTCATTCCAGCCGCCGAAGGTCAATAGAATAAAGACCATCGCAAAGCCCGCAGCCGCGAACGGAGCCGCCGGTGCTTTCGCCGCGACGTTAGCGGTTGGCTGCGGGCCAACATAAAAAGCTGCCAGGATCACAAGCACAAGGGCTGTAATTGCGAGAATGGCAAAAAGGTTCTGCGTCCAGCTTGCTTCGCGCAGGCCCATGAGATTGACCCAGGTCAGAACGACTACCGCCAAAGCGCCATGGATTGCGAAGCTGTAGCGGCCGAGATTGATGACTTCCGAGATGTATTCGCCATAGACGAATGCGACCGCGGCGATGGCGCCGGGTTGGATGATGGTGCAGCGTGCCCAGCCGAACAACATACCGAGCTTCTCGCCATAAGCTTTGCTCAGGAAATGATACTCTCCGCCGGAGCTTGCATGAGAGCTGCCTAGTTCTGCGTAGCAGAGCGCGCCGACCAGCGCGATGAAGCCGCCGATCACCCAAAGCCCGATGAAGGTTGCGCCGCTGTCGGCGTTCGCGGCAACGATTGAGGGGGTCTTGAAAATACCGATGCCGACGACGATGCCGACCAGCATCATGATGCCGTCGAATACAGAAAGCCCTGCTTTCTTATCTGCCTGTTTGGCCATCTATGCCCCCACCATTCCTCTTCAGGATGCCTTCTTGGCATTCCAGTTATTTGTGCCGGTGATTGTGCCGCCGTCCACTTTGCCTTCGTACGTCACCGGCTTTCCGTCAAGTTCGACGACGAATTCGATATTCGCACCGTTCAGCCGGCCGTCTTTAATTACGCTCGGCTTACCGCCGATGAAAGCGGTGCCCGTGACGCGCTGGAATTGCTGCTTGAGGTCGAGCGCGATTTCCTGCGCGCCTACGGTCATCGACCATTTGCCTTCGACCTTCGCAGGCACGATGTACAGATAGACCGTGCGCGATCCCTTGTAGCCATTGTCGTCGAAATCGACCTGTTCTTTGTGCTCGGGGTCCCAATCCGCCATCGAGAAGCTTTGGGTCACGATGCGCGTACCGGGCTTCATGTCGAGGATGGTCGGACGCAGCTTCAGGTTCAGCGTCGACAGAAGATAAAGCGAGATGACATTTGCCTCGGAAAAATCCGTCTCGAAAATATTCCTGTTCAGGAAGGTGACGCGATCGCCGACGCCTGCTTTGGCGAGATTCTCTTGCGCTTCCTTGATGCGCTGCGGATCGAGATCGATGCCGACGCCCTTCCTGGCTTTGAAATCCTTGACCGCCGCGATCACGATGCGTCCGTCGCCGGAGCCGAGATCGTAGTGGATGTCGTCCGGGCCGACCTTCGCCAGCTCCAGCATTCGTTTCACGACCTGATGCGGGGTCGGGACGTAGATCACATCCAGCTTGGGATTGTCGGATTCGTTCGCGGCCTGCGCAAAGGATTCGTCCGCGAATGCGCCACCGGCAAGGGCCACGACGGCAAGTACAGCGAAAGAATTGCGGATGAAAGCGGTCTGCATCTTTTTTACTCGGATTTCCTGGTGCATTTCACGTTCACGGCCCCTTGGCGGTTTGCCAAGAGGCCGTGATTTTTCACATTCCGGTTTTCGAAAAGCGCTTACGCCTTCTTCGCGGTCCACTTGGCGGCGCCGGTTCCGGTGATGGTGCCGTTGTCGAGGTTGCCTTCGTACTTCACCGGCTTGCCGTCCACGTCGATCGTGAATTCGATCTTGGTGCCGGTAATCTTGCCGTTCTTGATTTCCGAGGTCTTGCCGTTGACGGTGGCCGAGCCGGAGAGATCGGTGAACTCGCTCTTCAGGTCGAGGCCGATTTTCTTTTCGCCTTCACTCACTTCCCATTTTCCGGTGACGTTGGCCGGGACGATGAAGAGATAAACCTGATAGCCGTTCACGCTCTCGTCGTGCTCGGGCTTCCACTCGCCCATGTTGAAGGCGTGGGTCACGATGCGGGTGCCGGGCTTCAATTCCTTGAGCAGCTTCGGACGCATACGGATATTGATCGAAGTGAGGAGATACATCGAAACCGTGGTCGCTTCCGAAAGGTCGGTTTCGAAAATGTTCTGTTCGCGGAAGGTGACGTTGTCGCCGAGGCCCGCCTTCGCTTTGTTTTCGGTGGCTTCCTTGATGCGCTGCGGATCGAGATCGACGCCGAGGCCCTTCTTGGCTTTGAAATCCTTGACCGCCGCGATCACGATGCGTCCGTCGCCGGAGCCCAGATCGTAGTGCGTGTCGGCCGGGCCGACCTTCGCAAGCTCCAGCATACGCTTCACGACTTCATGCGGCGTCGGAACGAAATGAATATCGAGCTTGGGCTGCGCGGAAACGTTCAGCGAATAAAGTCCGGCTCCAAACAGGAGCGCGGTTGCGGCAGCAACCCCGGCGATGCCGCGAAAACCTGACATACGAAACTGCATATTTTCCTCTACCTGTATGGGTCCTTTAAGCCCCCGGGGGCGGACCTTGGCACGTTCCGGGGCAAGCGCAAGTCCTGCAGGCTTGCTTCGCGAGAGGGTCTATTTGCGCTTTAGCAGGCACGCAGGAAGCGATTTGGCGCGCGATTTTGCCTCGCTTTTCGGCCAATTTAAGCCGCTCCCCGGCCTTTCATTTGCGTCATCGGATTGCTACATACCCGGCGCCGGCGGGAACTTGCCGGCATTTTTGCCTCTGGCGCGGGGTGGAGCAGCCCGGTAGCTCGTCAGGCTCATAACCTGAAGGTCGTAGGTTCAAATCCTACCCCCGCAACCAAACAAAAGCCCGCCGTGACGGCGGGCTTTTTGTTGCGCGGATGCAAGCGCTACCTCGTGTAGCGCACTTCCAGTTCGCGCATACGCGTCACGTTCTTGTCGATAAGGCACGTGAGCCGCTCGTCGAACGAACCGATGCGGCCGGTCTTGGTTCCCTCGAAGGGTGCCACCGCCTGACATTCCTGATTGCGGAAGCGGACAAAGAGAATCTGCGCTTCCTCGAGCGAACTTTTCCAGCGGCCTTTCTGGGCGGGCGCAAGATCGGCTCGCATATCGATAAAGCCGAGGATGCGTTCGACCAGCGCTTCGAGTTCGCGGTTCGAGTCGAACATCGCTTTCTCGAGACAGATAAAGTAGGGCCGGCCCGTTAGTTTGGTGCTGTCACAAATTTCGCGAGAGGGGCGGACGGTTTGCGCGACCGCGAGCGCGGTCCCGATCAGAACAAACAGAACGGAGAGCCGCGCGCGCATTTCAGCAGGTCACGCCGCTTTGCGGGTCGAGAGAAACTCACCCATACGGCCGATTGCTTTCAGGATGTTCTCGGTCGAGTTTGCGTAGGACAGACGCACATAACCTTCGCCTAGAATTCCGAAATCGGGTCCGCCGATGATCGCAACACCGGATTCTTCCAAGAGCGATGACGCGAGCTTCTTCGCCTTCCAGCCGGTGTTCTTGATATTCGGGAACGCATAGAACGCGCCTTTAGGCGTGGCACAGGAAATTCCCGGCAGCTTGTTCAATTCGTTCACAACAACTTTCCGGCGCTTGTCGAATTCCGCGACCATGTGGTGCACGGCGTCTTGCGGGCCGGTGAGGGCGGCAAGCGCCGCATATTGCGACGGTGCATTCACACAGGACCACGCGTTGACGGCGAGTTTGCGGATATTTTCGTAAAGCGCCTGCGGCCAGACCGAATAGCCCATGCGCCAGCCGGTCATCGCGTAAGTCTTCGACCATCCGTTCAGGAGAATGAGCCGGTCGCGGATCGACGGATAGGTTAGCAGGCAAACGTGTTTCTCGCCGTCATAGACCATCTGGTCGTAAATCTCGTCCGACATGATCGCGACGTCCGGATGTTTCTCCATGCCGGCCACGAATTTATCGACTTCGGATTTCGGCGTGACGCCGCCGGTCGGGTTCGCAGGCGAATTGATGATGACGAGCCGCGTCTTCTTTGTAATCAGCGAGAGTGTTTCTTCCGCCGAGAAAGCGAAGCCGTTTTCTTCACGCACCGGAATCGGCACAGGATTGGCGCCGGTGAATTCGATCATCGAGCGGTAAATCGGAAATCCCGGATCGGGATAGAGAATGTCCGCGCCCGGTTCGCCGAACATCAGGATCGCCGCGAACATCGTGATCTTGCCGCCGGGCACAACCGCGACATTGCCTGGCGATACTTCGACCGAGAAACGCTTGTGCAGATCGGCGGCGATCGCTTCGCGCAGCGGCAGGATGCCGGTTGCCGGCGTATAGCCGTGATGGCCGTCGCGCAGCGCCTTGATCGCGGCGTCCACAATATGCGGCGGTGTCGGGAAATCAGGCTGGCCGATGCCGAGGCTCACGATGTCTCGTCCTTGGCTTGCAAGTTCGGCGGCGCGCGCGAGCACCGCAAAGGCGTTTTCCTCTCCGATGCGCTCGAAGCCCGGAATCGTATGCAGCATAGTGTTTCCTCGGCGTTTCCCGTTTATTGCGCGGTAATTGAGCCCATTTTCTCTATGTTTTCAAACCGCTACAGGCCGTGCGGCGTGATCACCATTGCCGGGCGAGCCCGCGCCATGCGAAATTGCCTGCCATTATGGGCATATGGTTGGAACTGGCGGTCGTTGTGGGCCTTACGCTCCTCAACGGCCTCTTCGCCATGGCGGAGATGGCGATCGTTTCGTCCCGCCGTATTCGTCTGCAGCAGATGGCCGAAAACGGCAGCCGGGGTGCGGCGCGCGCGCTCGCGCTTTCGGAAAATCCGAGCCGCTTTCTCTCCGGCGTGCAGGTCGGCATCACGCTGATCGGCATTCTGTCGGGTGCCTTCGGCGGGGCCACACTCGGCGCGCGGCTTGGCGAAGTACTGAACCGGTATCCGATCCTCGAACCCTATGGCGACGAGATCGCTTTCGGGGCTGTCGTGGTCGCGATCACTTACATTTCTCTGATCATCGGCGAGCTGGTGCCGAAACGTATCGCGCTGACCTCACCGGAGCCGATTGCCGCGAAGCTCGCGCAGCCCTTGCAGATCATCGTGATGATCGCACGGCCGATGGTGTGGCTGTTGGAAGTTACCACGGCAGCCGTGCTTGCGCTCTTGCGTGTTCGTACCGGCAGGCCCGACGGCGTTACCGAAGAAGAAGTGAAACTTGCGATTGCCGAGGGCACCGAGTCCGGGGTGATCGACGAGGTCGAAGAAGAGATGATCCACGGCGTGCTTGCGCTGGCCGACCGTTCGGTCGAAGCGGTGCTGACCCCGCGCACAGATGTGTACTGGATCGATCTCGACGACGAGCCGGAGCGGATCGCGCGCGAAATCGCGGATTGTCCTTATTCGCGGATCGTGGTCGCGCGCGGAGGCGATATCGGCCGTCCGATCGGGATCGTGCAAAAGAAAGACCTGCTTACCGACCTGATCGCGGGTAAGCCGCTGCGGGTCGAGGAGAATCTCATTCAGCCGCTGTTCGTGCCGGAGACGCTGCCTGTGCTGCGCTTGCTCGAAATGTTCCGCTCGGCGAACGTGCATATCGCGCTGGTGGTGGACGAATACGGCGACTTCACCGGTGTTGCGACCTTGCATGACGTGCTCGAAGGCATCGCGGGCGATATCGATAAGGAACATGAGGGCGAGGCCAAGGAAATTACGAAACGCGCCGACGGCTCCTGGCTGGTCGATGGCCGCGCCTCGATCGATGATTTGAAGGAAGAACTCGGCATCGAGGAAACGACCGAGGACTATCACACCGCGGCGGGTCTCGCGCTTGAGAAGCTCGCGCGTATTCCGGTCGAAGGCGACAGTTTCGTGATCGGAGACTGGCGCGTGGAGGTCGTCGACATGGACAGCAAGCGCATCGACAAACTGGTTTTCATTCCTTTGGAGCCGGCCAAGGCTGCCGAATAAAATCAAGCGAGGAAACGATGAACAAGAACGGAGCGAAGCCCGCCCGCCGTCTGCGTTCGCAGGCATGGTTCGACGATCCGACCAATCCGGATGTCACCTCGGGTTATCTCGAGCGCTATCTGAATTTCGGTTTCACGCGCGAAGAGCTGCAATCCGGCAAGCCAATTATCGGGATCGCGCAGACCGGAAGCGATCTTTCTCCGTGCAACCGTCATCACCTCGAGCTTGCGCATCGCGTGCGCGAGGGCATTCGCTCTGCAGGCGGCATCTGTTTCGAATTTCCGGTGCATCCAATTCAGGAAACCGGGAAACGCCCGACTGCCGCGCTCGACCGCAATCTCGCGTATCTCGGCCTCGTTGAAGTCTTGTACGGTTATCCGATCGACGGCGTCGTGCTCACGACCGGATGCGACAAGACCACGCCGGCCTGCATCATGGCGGCAGCGACGGTGAACATTCCGGCGATCGTGCTCTCCGGCGGGCCGATGCTGAACGGCTGGTATAAAGGCGAGCGCACGGGATCGGGCACGATCAAGTGGAAAGCGCGCGAACTCTACGCCACCAAAGAGATCGACTACGACGAGTACATGGATCTCGTTGCGTCGTCGGCGCCTTCCGCCGGACACTGCAACACCATGGGCACGGCGTCCACGATGAACGGTCTCGCCGAAGCGCTCGGTATGTCGCTGCCCGGATGCGCGGCAATTCCTGCGACCTATCGCGAGCGCGGGCAGATTGCCTATGAAACCGGAAAGCGCATCGTCGATATGGTCGAAGAGAATCTCCGGCCTTCCGATATCCTCACGCGCGAGGCGTTCGAGAACGCGATCATCGTCAACTCCGCGATCGGCGGCTCGACCAATGCGCCGGTGCATCTGAATGCGATTGCCCGCCACATCGGCGTGAAGCTGGAGGTCGAAGACTGGCAGAAATTCGGTCATAAAATTCCGCTGCTCGTGAATATGATGCCGGCCGGAAAATATCTCGGCGAAGAATTTCACCGCGCGGGCGGCATTCCGGCGGTCATCTTCGAATTGATGAAGCAGAAAAAGATTCACGAAGGCGCGCTGACCGTGAATGCGAAGTCTATCGGCGAGAATTGCCGTGGCCGCGAGGTTTTGGATCGCGACGTGATCTTTCCCTACGACAAGCCGCTTCGTCAGGACGCGGGTTTTATCGTCATGAAGGGTAATCTCTTCGACAGCGCGATCATGAAGACTTCCGTGATCTCGAAGGAATTCCGCGACCGCTATCTTTCCGATCCGAAGGACCCGGAGGCATTCGAGGGCCGCGCCATCGTGTTCGACGGGCCGGAGGACTATCACAAGCGCATCAACGATCCTGCGCTCAAGATTGACGAGCATTGTATGCTGTTCATGCGCGGCGTCGGCGCGATCGGCTATCCGGGCGCCGCGGAGGTCGTGAACATGACGGCGCCGGCGGCACTCCTCAATCGCGGCGTGAAATCGTTGCCCTGCATCGGCGACGGCAGGCAGTCGGGCACTTCCGGCTCGCCATCGATCTTGAACGCGTCTCCTGAAGCGGCTGCGGGCGGGGGACTCGCTATTCTAAAGACCGGCGACCGCGTGCGCATCGACCTTCGGAAAGGTGAGGCGAATATTCTGCTCGACGAGAAGGAATTGACTGCGCGACGCACGAAGTTGGCTGCCGACGGCGGCTACAAGTTCCCGCCGAGCCAGACGCCGTGGCAGGAAATCCAGCGGCAGATGGTGGATCAGCTTTCCGAGGGAATGGTGCTGAAGCCCGCGATCAAGTTCCAGAACGTCGCCGAAAACTTCGGTATTCCGCGGGAGAATCACTAATGCCTTCAATTGCCGAGAAACGGGCGACCTTTCACGCGCTGCATAAGAGCGGCTGCTTCGTCATTCCCAATCCGTGGGACGTTCCGAGTGCGCGGTGGCTGCAAGCGATGAATTTCAAGGCGCTTGCTTCAACAAGCGCTGGCTTTGCCTGGTCGAAGGGGGTTGCGGACAATGGCGTGACCCGCGAGATGTTGCTCGAGCATCTTGCCGAACTCGTGGAAGCGACCGACGTTCCGGTCAATGCCGATTTCGAAGGTGGCTTCGCGCACGATCCGGCGGGCGTCGCAGAAAGCGTTTCGCTTGCCTGCGATACCGGCGTTGCAGGATTGTCGATCGAGGATTCGACCAAGCAGAAAGACAAGCCGGTTTACGATCTCGACGACGCGGTTGCGCGGATCAAAGCAGCACGTAGCGCCATCGACAAGAAGGGCGGGGATACGTTGCTTGTCGGCCGCGCGGAAGGTTTCATCGCCGGCAAGCCCGACCTCGACGATGTGATCGCGCGATTGAAGGCCTATTCCAATGCCGGTGCGGATTGCCTGTTCGCGCCGGGACTTTCGAAGCCTGAGCAAATCAAGGCGGTAGTCGATGCCGTTGCGCCGAAGCCGTTCAACCTTCTGATCGGAACACCGATTGGTTTGACCGTGAAAGACGCCGAAGCGTTGGGCGTGCGTCGTATCTCTGTCGGCGGTGCGTTGTCGCGCGGCATCTGGGGTGCGTTTCTGCGTATGACGAAACAAATCGCAGAAGAGGGCCGCTTCGATGCGCTCGGCGAAGGCGCGCCAGGCATGGAGATCAACAAGTTCTTCTACAAGGACTCGAAATCGCGGAGCGGCACGTGACGCAGGCGGTGGGCGTCAATGCCGATGCCACGCCCGCAAAACGACCCGAGCCGGTTTCGATCAAGGGCCGTTTCGGCCGCATCGAGAAGCTGGTTGCTGCGAAGCACGCAAGCGCGCTTTGGGATGCCGTAAAGGGTCACGACGAAGTCTGGACCTATCTCTTTCACGGACCGTTTTCGAAGCGCAAGGATTTCGACGGTTATCTCGAGATGGTCGCGTCCCGCGAAGACCCTTACGCTTACGCAATTCTGGACGCCGCCGAACGCCCGGTCGGCTTCGCGACACTGATGGAAATCCGTCCGGCAAACCGCGTGATTGAAGTCGGCAATATTCTTTATTCGCCGCTGCTGCAAAAAACGCCGTTAGCTACCGAGGTGCAGTATCTGCTTGCGCGCTACGCTTTCGAGGAACTCGGCAATCGCCGCTACGAATGGAAGTGCAACTCGCTGAACGAGCCGTCGCGCCGTGCGGCCTTGCGCTTCGGCTTCACCTTCGAGGGCATTTTCCGCCAGCACATGATCGTCAAAGGCAGAAACCGCGACACGTCGTGGTACGCGATGATGGATCACGATTGGCCGTCGCGGAAAGCTGCGTTCGAGGCGTGGCTTGCGCCGGAGAATTTCGACGCGCAGGGCTGGCAGAAAAAGAAACTCGAAGCATTTCGCTAGTTGCGCCCGACGACCGGCCACTTCTGCACATCGCCGGACTTTGTAACCGCGTGCTGGACGCTGAAGAGATTCACCGTCGGATCGCAGTGCGTGACGCTCATCAGAATGCGGTCGCCAAGTTCCGGAGGCTTGCTTCCTTCGGGAAATAAAAGGAGGCCGTGTTCGTCTCCAGCAAACTCGTATCTCGATCCATCCGGTGCTCCGATCAGCAGATGCGGTGCAGGGCCGTTGACGGCGAGGGACTTCGTCCCCGCGTCTATAGTCACCTGTCCCGGCCTGTTCGCGGATGTCACCGTCGTCAGCATGAAGAGCGAACATTCGAACGGAAGCCCTTTGCCGCTCCGGCTCAGAATGCGTGCGTAGTCGGCGTCCATGAAGACGTAAGAGCCCGCCTGAATCTCGGTGAAGGGTTGATGTTCGAGGTCGAAATCGTGCGTGCCGGTGCCGCTGCCGCTCACGATTTCCGCTTCGAAGCCCGCCTCACGGAGCCCAGCGATATGTTCGCCAAGCAGCGCTGAAACACGCACGGCCTCGCGTGCACGTTCCGTGAACTCGGGGATGTGCTGCACGTGCCCGGCATAGCCCTGCAGCCCGCTGAACCTGAGCCGCTTGTCTTCGGCAACGAGCTTCGCAATCGCGATCGTATCGCGAACGCCGCAGACACCGGTTCGCTTTTGTCCGACATCGACATCGACGATCACGCTGATGGAAACCTCTGGCGGAAGTTTTGCGGTGAGCGCCACGATCTGAATCGGATGATCGACCGCGACGGTGACCGGCGTTTTCTTCGCCACACCTATCAGGGCGTCGGTCTTCGTCGGATCCTGCACCGGCGCAGTCAATAGAAGCCCATTGATGCGCGCATCCGCCATCGCCCGCAATTCCGGCAAGGTTGCGCAGCAAATGCCGATGGCGCCCGTTTCGATCTGCTTGCGCGCGATCTCGACAGATTTATGAGTCTTTGCGTGCGGGCGAAGCGACCGGTTCGCACGGCGCGCAAAATCCGCCATCGCCGCGATGTTGCGGTCTAATATTTCCTCGTCGATCACGAGGGCGGGGGTCGATACATTCCGCAGTGCACGGAACAGCTGATCTGAGTTCGTATTATTCATCAGGTTCTTCTCGCAAGCGCTTTGCCTCGTCCCGACACTCGTGCAGGATAGCCGTTCAATCTAATGTGGCGAAGTCCCAAGAGAAACAAGAAGAGAAGTAACAAGAGAAAAAATATGAGCGACAATCTGCACGTCCTGATCACCGGCGCCGCCGGCATGATCGGCCAGAAACTCATTGCAAGACTTGCGCGCGAACCGCGTATCGGCGGTCAGCCGATTGGGCGTATGACGCTGGTAGATGTGGTTGCGCCAGAGACGCCGAAAAATATTTCTCCCGAAGTGGCCTCGCGTACCGGCGATCTTTCGCTTCCCGGCGAGGCTTCGGCGGTGGTGGCGGACAGCCCGGACTACATCTTTCATCTGGCCGGCGTTGTTTCCGGCGAGGCGGAGACCGATTTTGAGAAGGGCTATCGCGTCAACATCGACGGCACGCGCTTTCTGTTCGAGGCGATCCGGCTCCGCGAATACAAGCCGCGCGTCGTGTTCACGAGTTCGGCTGCTGTCTATGGCGGGCCGTTCGACGGTCCGGTGACCGACGATTTTCAACTGACACCGCATAGTTCTTACGGGGTTGCAAAAGCGATCGGGGAGCAACTGCTTGCGGATTATTCGCGGCGTGGATTTTTTGACGGTATCGGCATCCGGCTGCCCGCAATCACCGTGCGTCCCGGCAAGCCGAACAAAGCGGCGTCCGGATTTTTCTCGAGCATCATCCGCGAGCCACTCGTCGGGCAGAATGCGATGCTGCCGATCTCCGACGACACACTGCATTCTCACGCAAGTCCGCGCGCGGCCATCGGCTATCTGCTGCACGCAGCGACTTTGGATACGGGCAAACTCGATCAGCGGCCCAACCTGATGATGCCTGCGGTCGCCTGTACCATCGCGGAGCAGATCGAGGCGCTGCGAAAGGCCGGAGGCGACAAGGCTGTCGCCCGCATCCAGCGTGTGCGCGATACGCTGATCGAGCGCATCGTCGCGGGCTGGCCGCATCAATTTTTGGCGAAGCGCGCGCTTGATCTCGGCTTCGTGCCCGACAAGAGTTTCGATGAAATCGTGGCTCACCATGTCGAGGATGAGCTCGGCGGCAAAGTATCTGCATAGACGCGGATTTCGGCCTGCAAACTATAGGGTTGACCCCGCGGCGCCGGTGTCCGACTAGTTTCTTGCGCCTGCCAATTTATTGCCTACATTCGGGTGCGAGAGCTTCAAATGACTTACGTCGATGCCGCCACCGCACCACTCCGCAAAACCGGGCAGATTCGTCTGCACGGGGCGGACGATTTCGCCGGTATGCGCCGCGCGGGCAGGCTGGTCGCCGAAGTCCTCGATATGCTCGTCGCGCACGTGCAGCCGGGCGTTACTACCGAACGCATCGACAAGCTGGTCTATGATTTCGCGATGGATCACGGCGCGTTGCCCGCGACGCTGATGTATCGCGGCTACCGCAAGTCGGTATGCACCTCCATCAATCACGTGGTTTGCCACGGCATCCCGAACGACAAACCGCTCCGCGAGGGCGACATCGTCAATATCGACGTCACCGTGATCCTCGACGGCTGGCACGGCGATTCCAGCCGTATGTATCTGGTCGGCGAAGTGCCGCGCCGCGCCGAGCGCCTGGTCGAGGTCACCTATGAAGCGATGATGAAGGGTATTTCCGTCATCCGCCCCGGCGCCACTGCCGGCGACATTGGTGCAGCCATTCAGGCCGTGGTCGAGCCGAACCACATGAGCGTGGTGCGCGACTTCTGCGGTCACGGTCTTGGCCGGCTGTTTCACGACGAGCCGAACATCGTTCATGTCGGTTCGCCGGGAGAAGGCGTCGTGCTGCGTCCCGGTATGTTCTTCACGGTGGAGCCGATGATCAATCTCGGCCGTCCCCACGTGAAAGTGCTTTCCGACGGCTGGACCGCGGTCACGCGCGACCGTTCGCTCTCGGCGCAGTTCGAGCACTCGGTGGGCGTCACCGAAACCGGTGTCGAGATTTTCACGCTTTCCCCAAAAGGCTTTCACAAGCCGCCTTACATCCAAGCGGCTTGATTTTGCATGGCCAAGGCGCGCGGTTCCGGATTTAAGGAAGCGCCGCATTATCACGGCCATCGCGAAAGATTGCGCTCGCGCTTTCGCGAATCCGGGACGGCGGCGCTTGCCGATTACGAGTTGCTGGAGCTTGTCCTGTTTCGTGCGGTGCCGCAGCGGGACGTGAAGCCGCTCGCGAAGGAATTGATCGAGCAATTCGGCTCCTTCGCGGAAGTCATTTCCGCGCCGGCGGCCCGGCTCAAGGAAGTCGAGGGTGTGGGTGACGCCATCGTCACCGAATTGAAGGTGGTGGAAGCCGCCGCGCAGCATCTCGCCAAAGGCAAGATCAAGAGCAAGAAGGTGCTCTCGTCATGGTCGGCAGTGCTCGACTATTGCCGCTCGTCGATGGCGTTTGCCGATAAAGAGCAGTTCCGGATTCTATTTCTCGACAAGCGCAACCAGTTGATCGCCGACGAAGTGCAACAGAAGGGTACGGTCGATCACACGCCGGTCTATCCGCGCGAAGTGGTGAAGCGAGCGCTGGAATTATCCGCGACCGCGATCGTGCTGGTGCACAATCATCCCTCCGGCGACCCGACGCCTTCGCGTGCCGATATTCAGATGACCAAGACGATCATCGATGTAGCGCGGCCGCTCGGCATCGAAGTGCACGACCACATCATCGTCGGGAAAGACGGTCACGCCAGCCTGAAGGGATTGCGGCTGATTTCGTAACTCCGCTTGAGCGGCCGCCAGCCTGCGCGGGACTAAGCGCAAGCTGGCTTTGCTGCCCAGACTTAACGCGCGAGCCGGCGTTGGAGCGAGATGGCGTAGCCTTGCTGTCTGGGAATGAACATTGGATCATCTTTCGGCCCGGTGATGCCTTCGGCTAGGTTGGTCGGGTCGAAAATACCGGAGTCACAAACTTCATTCTTTTCGATCCGGTTGATGGTCAGCGTGCCCAGCTTGACCGTTGGACGTTTCTCTTCGTCGTTCCACATCACCGTGGGGTCGTTCGTCGGGTCGCCGGGCAGGCCGTAAACGACGACAAGATCAAAACTTGTCTGCGCTTTTTTGGTAAGCCGTTCCTGCAGTTCCTCGACAAGGAAGTCTACGGGCTTCGCTTTCGCCTCGTCGTCGGTGAGGCCGGCTTCTCCGCCAGTTGGCACGAGCTTGAATTTCACGAGCTGCGTTTTGCCTTCGGCGTTCGTCAACGTGTAGCCGTGAATGCCCCAGTAATTCACGCCGACATAGCTCGCAGGGGCCTGCCTGCTTGCGAGCCATTGGCCCTGACGGGTGGTCTCAGGATTCGCTGCGGCGAAAGCCTTAATTTTTTCCGGGTCTGGTTTGCCTTCCGCTCCAGGAAAGCGAGCTTCGAGAAAGCCGAACATCTGGTCGAGCGACTTCGCGAAGTTTACCGGTGCATTCACCATTACGAATTCGGTGGTGCCGTCTCCTTCCGGATCGATCTTGAACGAGAAGCCGCGGACGAGCGCCTTCGTCGCATCCGGCGCTTTCGGATTTCCGCCGCCTAGAGAAAAGCGGCCGATCACTGGCGTTTGTTTGCGGAACGCCAGAGATTTCGTGAGATTTCTTGCATTTGCAGCCGGCGTGAATATGCCGGCGACGCATTGGCCTTTGGCGCCGCTCGCGCGGGCTTTGTGTTTGCCGAAAACTGTCTGGAGCGCGTCGACGACCTTTTTTGGATCGGCCTCCTGTGCCGAAGATGGCGAAAGCGACACGAAGCCGAGCATTGCAGCTGCCAGCAGAGAATGTTTTCTTATTTTCATGGTGACCCCTTTTGCTGTGAATGGCAGTTAGTGCCATCGGGCGAAGTTGAACTTCGCCTCGCATCGGAGCGTTTCATGATTACAGGCGGCCAACTCTCACGTTGCAGTGATTAATCTTCCGCCATGCAAAATACACTAGGGTATCGAATGGAGTTGAAGAATTGCTCGCGGCTTTGTGATGAATGCAGACGAACAAGCGATCCGTGCAAATTTGCGCAGACTTTGTTCGTGAGCCTCAAAGGCCTGCACTGCGGCGCATCTCGGGGCGGCGCTTACTTTTTCTTCGGGGGAAAGGGTGTTTCTGCTACCGGCGTCAGCGGCGGTTTCCCGGAAGCCCAGGCGACGAGATTGTCGACGACAAGCTGTCCCATCAGGTTGCGGCAATGCACGGATGCCGAGCCGACATGGGGAAGCAGCACGACATGATCCATGTCTTTGAGCGCCTGTGGCACATTCGGTTCGTCCTCGAAAACGTCGAGACCTGCCGATAAAATCTTTCTGTCGCGTAGTGCATCGACCAGCGCTTTCTCGTCGATCACCGAGCCGCGTGCGACATTGATCACGATGCCATTCGGCCCAAGCGCTTCGAGCACATCCTTGTTGATGAGATGCTTGGTCGCGGGGCCGCCGGGCGTGATTACGATCAGGACATCGACATCCTTCGCCATCTGCTTCAGGTCGGGATAGTGCTTGTAGGAAACGTCGGCTGCTTTGCTGCGGCTGTGATAGACGACCGGTGTGTTGAAGGCTTCGAGACGCTTTGCGATGGCCTTGCCGATACGGCCCATGCCGACCACGCCGACGGTGCGGTCCTGTAAGGTGACGGTGAGCGGGAAGGGCTTCTCGGCCCATTTTCCGGCGCGCACGTAACGGTCGGCCTGCGGAAATTGCCGTACGGTCGCAAGCAAGAGGCCGAGCGCGGTGTCGGCGACTTCCTCGTTCAGCACGTCCGGTGTGTTGGTCACGACAATGCCGTTCTCGCCCGCCCATTTCGCGTCCACGGAATCATAGCCAACGCCGAACGAGCCGATGATTTCGAGCTTGGGCAGCTTTTTCATCAGGGTGGCGTCGATTTTCGCGCCGGGGGTCGCGCCGAGCGCGCGTACCTTGGGTCCAAATTCGGCGAGCAGCTTTTCCTTGTCGGCGGCCTTGTAGAGGCGCTCGACATTGAAGTGCCGCTCAAGCTGCTCCTCGATCATCGGCATCATTGGGCTTGCAATCAGAAGGTCGGGCTTGGTCATCGTGGCGTGTTTTCCGTTTCTGTTTCTTGTTGGCGAAGGGTGGGATACCGCCCGCCCAAAGAAAACCTTAAACCGCGCCGAAGGGTCCGGCGTTCAAGGGGGCGTGCCGCAATGTCTTCCAGTCAGAGCCGTTCTATCAATCTTACCTCGGTGCAGTCGATCCGAAAGGGCGTGCTGCTCGCTTTCACAGTAGCAGGAATTGCCTTCGTTCTGGTCGGCGATTCGCGCTGGCCGAGTGGCTCATTTTTGCATGAGGCGATAGAATTTTTTGGTCTTGGGCTGATCATCTTGTGCATCTGCGGAAGAATGCTTTGCACACTCTACATTGGCGGGCGGAAAATCGAGACACTTGTTACCGACGGACCCTATTCGGTGGTTCGTAATCCGCTCTACACGCTCTCGATCGTTGGCGCGGTGGGCGTCGGAGCGCAGCTCGGCAGCTTCACACTCGCAATCGTCACCGGGGCGGTCGCTTACTTCGTGTTCCTGTTCGTGATTCTGAAAGAGGAACAGGTGCTGGCAGGCCGTTTCGGCGCGGCTTACGACGCCTATCGCAACCGCGTGCCGAGGCTGCTTCCGGATTTTTCGCTCTGGCGCGACCTCGAGAGGGTAGAAGTCAATCCGAGGCTGGTGCGGGTCACCGCGCTGGATGCGAGCGTTTTTCTGCTCTCGATTCCGCTCGCAGAAGGGTTCGAATATCTTCACGACATCGGCCTCTTGCCGACATTGATTTCGCTCCCATGAGCTATTTATCCGCCTGCGCTTCCAGCGAGGCCTCGGCTTTCATCTTCTTTTCGCGATAGAGCAGATAGAGTCCCGACGCGATCACGATCAGCGCACCGATAACGGTCCATGTGTGCGGCAGATGGCCGAACACGGCAAAGCTCGTCACCGAAACCCAGATGATCTGAAAATAGATAAAAGGCGCGAGTACGCCCGCCGGCGCATAGCGATGCGCAATGATCAGAAATGTGTGTCCGATCAGGCCGAACAGTCCGACGATCACCATCCCGCCGATAACCAAAGGCTCGGTCGGCGTCTGCCAAACCCAAGGCAGCGGAATGCTGGCGACCAGCACACCAACTAACGCGGAGTAGGTGATGGTGGTCTGTGTCGTGTCGTAGGGGGCAAGCGCGCGCGTTGAGATGTTGTAGAGCGCGTAGCAGCACGCACCCGCGAGCGAAAGAAACGCGGTCGGATGCAGCGCCCCCGAGCCGGGCCGGATTACGACCAGCGCACCGGCAAAACCGATCAGAATTGCGATCCAGCGCCGCCAGCCGATCCATTCGCCGAGCAGAGGTCCCGCAAACAGCGCGATGAAAAACGGCGTCGTGAACATGATCGCGGTCGTCTCATCAAGCTGAAGAAAGTTCAGCGCGATAAAATTGATCGCGGTCGAAAGAAACAGAAGAGCGGAACGGCCAAGCTGGAGCCAGGGCCGGCGGGTCTCGAACAGACCCTTTACCGTCCACGGGTTCACGAACAGAAAGCCGATAAAAAAGTGGCTTGCGTAGCGTGCCCAGACCACCTGCAAAGTCGGCAGGTGTCCGGTCAGCCATTTCGCCGTGGTGTCGAGGATCGCAAAGCAGAACAACGCCGCGCACATCAACGCGATACCGATGAAACGAGCGCGGGCATCGCCAAGCGCGGGGAGTTCGCGCAATGGGCGCGGGTCGGCAGGCATGGTGGTCGGGAACCCTTGTGGCAGGCCGAACCTAGACCGGCGGCAACAGGACGGGCAGCCCATTTCGCGCATGGCTCGGCAGGCCGGTTTGACAGCGCCGCAATCCCCTTTATGAAAGCGCCTTCTTCCCGATAGGCAGCGCGTTTCGATGTCGTTTCTGAGCAAAATCGTGCCCGGTTACCGCCCGTTTCGTTACGTCGGCGAGAAGATCGCGTGCAATCTCTGCGGCAGCGGTGAGAAGTCGGTGATCGCCACGCGCGACCGCTGGCTCAACCCGCTGACGAATGTCATCTGCACGAATTGCGGTCTGATCCGCGTCGATCCGATGCCGACTGATGCGGAGTTAGACCGCTACTACACCGATCATTACCGGCTGCATTACCAGAGCACGCTGGAGCCGACGCCGAAGACGATCGAGCGCGGCATGAGCGGCGCAAAGACGCGGCTTTCGTATTTATCGAAACTGATCAAGCCGGGCGCGCGTGTGCTCGATATCGGCGCGGGCGGCGGTGAATTTCTTGCGGAAGCCAAGCGGCTTGGTTTCGAAGTCGAAGGCGTCGAGCCGAGTGTCGGCTTTGCGCGTTACGCAGAGCGCACCTATGGCGTTAAGGTTCATATCGCGCCGCTGATGAAGATCGATTTCGGCGGACGCAAGTTCGATCTGATCCACTCGTTTCACGTGTTTGAGCATCTGCGCGATCCATTCGCGAGCATGAAGCTCGTGCATTCGCTGCTGGCTCCCGGCGGATATTTCTATGTCGCCGTGCCGAACATGGCTGAGAAGCGCACGCCGACCGGGATGTTTCATTTCGCCCATGTTCATGGCTTTGCTTACGAAAGCTTGCGCATGATGGCCGAGAAGGCCGGCTTCGAATGGGTCCCGAGCGAAGCGCTTCGCGCCGCGCAAGTCTTCAGGCGGATCGAAACACCGCAGACCGGCTGGTTCCGCTTTCCGAACCACGCGCGCGAACTTGAGCAGAAATTCCGCGACGCGCGGCTATCAAGGCATCTGTTTTCGAGTGCGCCTTACCGGCGTGCGTGGGCGCGGCTCATGCGGAAACTCGGCGAACGCAAGCTGAAAAACGCGGGCTAACTATTCGGCGGCCATGGCGCTCGTGTGCCAGCTGCGCAGCGCGCGGTGCTGTAGCCAAGAGAGCAGCGCAAAAATTGCGAGACCAGCGAACGCGATCAGAATAAGTGCCGCGTACATCCGCGGAATGTTCACGCGATGCCCCGCTTCCATGATGCGCCAGGCAAGCCCCGAGCCAGCGCCGCCGCTGCCCGCCGCGATTTCGCCCACGATCGCGCCGATCAGCGCCAAGCCACCCGCGATGCGAAGTCCGCCGAGAAAATAAGGCAACGCCGCGGGCAGGCGCAGATGCAGAAGCGTATTCCACCAGCCGGCGCCGTAAAGTGCGAACAGGTCGCGCAACTGCCGGTCCGAAGACGCGAGACCGAGCGCGGTATTCGACAGGATCGGAAAGAAAGCGACGAGTGCGGCACAGGCAAGTACGGCGGTCGCGGGCTCCAGATAAATCAGCAGTAGCGGCGCGATCGCGATGATCGGCGTCACCTGGAAGATGACTGCGAGCGGGAATAAAGCTCGCTCGGCAAAACGTGAAGCGGCAAAAAGAACTGCGAGTGCTGTGCCCACGACGATCGCAATCAACAGTGCTGCGAATGTAATCCGCAAGGTAACGAGCAGCGATCCGAACAGGAGCCGCGCGTCTGTCACGAGCGTTTGCAGGATCAGCGAAGGCGCTGGCAGGATCTGCGGCGGTATCGCAAAACACCGGACGGCGATTTCCCATGCTGCAATCAGAAGCGCGAGAGAGATGGCGGGAGCCATGAAATCGCGCTTGTTCATTGTGCGCGCTCCAGCGCTTCGGAGAGTTTGCGTGCGCGGGCTGCGAAAGATGCCGAGGTACGATACTGCGGATCGAAACGTCCGGTTGCCGGCAGGAATGAGATTTCTTCCGCGATCGTGCCGGGGCGCTGCGACATCACAAGCGTGCGGGTCGAAAGATAAGCCGCCTCGAAAACGGAATGCGTTACAAAAACGACGGTGCAGTCGAGTTGCTGCCAGAGTGCGAGCAATTCGTCGTTGAGTTTGAAGCGGGAGATTTCGTCGAGCGCCGCGAAGGGCTCATCCATCAGAAGAAGTTTCGGCTTTACGATCAGCGCGCGCGCGAGCGAGGCGCGCATTTTCATGCCGCCGGACAATTCGTGCGGGTATGCGCTGGAGAATTTTTCAAGGCCGACCGAAGCCAGTGACTCGCGTACCCTTAACTCCGCTGTTTGCCCATCGATACCAAGCAACCGCAACGGCAGGCGGACATTCGTGCTGATATCCGCCCACGGCATTAGCGCCGGCTCCTGAAATACGAAGCCGGTTTCGCGCGGGCGGCGTCCAGACTGCCAGTGCACGCTGCCGGTGTCCGGCTCGAGCAGTCCTGCAATGATCCGCAAGAGTGAGGTTTTTCCGCAGCCCGATGCGCCGAGCAGCGAGAGAAATTCGCCGCGACGGATCGGAAAGGAAACGTCGCGGAGCGCGGTCACACCGCTTTCGAAGGTCTTGCCGATATTGCGCAATTCCGCGAGCGGCGCGCTCTGAGCGGTGCTGGCTTTCTTCGCTGCTGCGGCTTTCGCGCGCCTTGCTTTCATTTGGCGCGATACATATCGACGCCGTGCTTGCGGTTGACGAAGGTGGCGTCGAAGCTCTTACGCCAGTTCAGGTCCGCTTTCACGACGCCTGCTTTGACCATTTTATCGAAGAAGCTCTTGACGCGCGCGTCCTGCATCGCGCCGATGCCCAGCGTGAGGGAGTCGCCGGAATCGACGATGCCGTATTCCTTCATCTTCGCAGTCGAAAAGGCGATCAGCGCGTCGGTCATTTCCGGGTTCTGTTTCTTGATCAGATCGTTCGCAACCTTGTTGTTGCCGTAGAGATAATTGTACCAGCCGATGATTGAAGCTTCTATGAAACGCGAAACAAGATCCGGCTTGTCGCGCAGAAGTTCGAGGCGCGTCTCCAGCGTGGTCGCGTAGCCGTCGAAGCCATGATCGGCGAGCAGAAAAATCTTCGGCTTAAACTTTCCTGCCTGCTCGATCACGAACGGCTCGGAGGTGACATACCCTTGCAACGCGAAGTTCTTGTTTGCGAGAAACGGCTGCGGATTGAAGGTGTAGGGCCGCGCTTGTTCGTCGCGAAAACCGTGCTCGGATTTGAGCCAGCGGAACGAGGTCACCATGGCATCGGCGCCGAGCAGAAGATTTACTTTCTTCAGGTCCTCGAATTTTTCGATGCCGGTGTTCGGGTGCGCGAGGATCGCAATAGGGTCGCGCTGCATAATCGCGGCGACCACAATTGTCGGAACATTCTGTTCGACGGCTGCGAAGGCCTGAAGAAAATTCGCGGAAATATAGAAGTCGAGTTTTCCGGCCGAGAGCAGAATCCGGTTGTTGATCTGCGGGCCGCCCGGAACGATCTCGACGTCGAGACCGTATTTGGCATAGGTGCCGTCGGCGAGCGCCTGATAGAAGCCGCCGTGTTCGGCCTCGGCGACCCAGTTGGTACCGAAGCGCAATTTATCGGCCGCTGCCGCGGGGGCGGCAAAGGCCGCGAGCGAAATCAGGCAGATCAGCAGTTTTCGAAACATGGTTCTCAATCTAGCGGCTCAGGACGGCGGACGGCAGTCGCATAAAGGATCGTAACCTTAATGCCAACGCCTAGAAGCAGGCAGATCGTGGTCCTGCTTGCGCCCTTATCCCGCGCTCAATAGGTTGCAGCGGTTTGACGCGGAATTGTGCATGAATCCGAAGCGGCATTGGCAGGACATGACGTGGCAGGATTTCCGGAACGGAAATCCGGCGGAATGGATCGCGGTCGTGCCGGTCGCGGCAATCGAGCAGCACGGGCCGCATCTGCCGCTCGCCGTCGATACCACGATTGCCGAGGGCTATCTCGCGCGCGTGCACAAGCTTTTGCCGGAAAGCCTGCCGGCGACATTTCTGCCGGTGCAGGAAATCGGCAAATCCGGTGAGCATCGCGACTTTCCGGGCACGCTCACTTTTTCCTATGAGACCGTGATCCGCGCCTGGATCGAGATCGGCGAAAGCGTTTATCGCGCCGGCCTGCGCAAGATCGTGTTCGTGAATTCCCATGGCGGAAATTCTTCCGTGCTCGACATCGTGACGCGCGAACTGCGCGAGCGCTTCGGGGTGTTCGCGGCGCTCACTTCGTGGCACCGGCTCGGTTATCCCGAAGGATTGTTCGGGGCCGACGAAAAGCTGCACGGCATTCACGGCGGCGAGATCGAGACTTCGCTGATGCTTGCATTTGCGCCGGACAAAGTACGGATGGACAAGCTCGATGACTTCGTTCCGATCACGAAGTCGATGGAAAAAGAATTCAAAGTTTTACGATCTACCGTGCCCGCGGGCTTTGCGTGGATGACGCAGGATTTGCAGGAAACCGGCGCGATTGGAAACGCGAAGGCAGCGACAAAAGAGAAGGGTGAGAAGGCCGCGGACTTCGGTGCGCGCGCTTTCGTTTCGTTGCTTGAGGATGTGCAGCGCTTTAATCTGCAGCGGTTGAAGAAGGGCCCGCTCGGTTAGGTTATTCACAAAGAGAGAGCGTCACCGGGTCCGGATTGTTCGGAAGCAGTTCTCCCATCTGCTTGCACGCGCCGTTCTGGCAGACGTTCCAGTCGGCGGTGGCGCCGGAGCGGCGCAGCACCACTTCTTTCACCGGCACCCAGTGCGGGCGATAGCTGTAAACGCCGTCTTTCAGCTTCGCGCCCGGCGGTGGCTCCATGCCGGCGCCCGAACCTTTCACGCGCGACTCGACGATGGCGATGCCCGCGGGGTGCGCGCGCCAGTCTTCTTCCCATTGCACTTTCTCGACCGAGTGCATCCAGGAAAGTGTGATGGCGGCGGCGAGTTTCACAACTACGCCGCCGCCAGCAAGACAGATGATGCTCATGCAGTTTTGGTTCGGGCCGCAGGCTTCTGCCGCGTTTGCCACCAATGATAGGCGACAAAGGCGATGCCGAGTGCGAAACCGATTTCATCGGTGAGCGGAATGGCCACCGCAAGCAAGGCTGCGGCCGCGAATGTCCACACCCGTTCCCAGAGTTTAACGGGTCCGAACAGATGACCGACGGCAGTCACGCCCCACAAAGCAACCGCGAATGTCGCCTTGATGCAGATATAAGCGACCGCGAGCCAGTAAGTAGCCCCTTCCAGTCCCGCGACCGGTTGCAACATCAACTGCGGAGCATAGACCGCCATATAGGGCACAATAAATCCCGGCAGGGCGATCAGGATTGCCTTCATGGAGACTGCAAAGCCAGAGACGCGCGCCATCGGGGCCGCCGCGAAAGCGGCGAGCGCGACCGGTGGCGTCAGGTCCGCCATGATGCCGAAGTAAAACACAAACATGTGCGAGACGATCAGCGGTACGTCGAGCTTGAGCAAAATTGGCGCCGCCAGCGACGAGGTGATGATGTAGTTCGGGATTGTCGGAATGCCCATGCCAAGGATCAGGCTGAAGATCATAGTGAGCACGAGCGCGAGGAAGAGGCTTTCCTTGCCGATCGAGATCATCCAGGTGCCGACGATGGTGCCGAGGCCAGTGAGCGTCATGGTGCCGATCACAATACCGACGACCGCACAGGCAAGCCCGACGGAAAGTGCCTGACGTGCGCCGTCTGCCATCGCTTCACGGCAAGCGAGTAAAGCTTCTCGTCCTCGCGCCTGGAACGCGCTCCAGACGATCATTCCTGCAAGAAGAGCGAGTACGAAGACAACGCTCATCCAAAGTGCGATTGCGGCGAGAACGCCGAGCGCGACCCAGAACACCACGCGAAAGGCGAGTTCGCGCATACCGCTTGCAAGCGTAATGCCGAGCATCAGCACGGCGGTCAGCGAGAGACCGACGGCACCGGCAAAGAGCGGCGTGTAGCCTGCGAACAGCAGATAAACGAGCACAACAAGCGGAAGAATCAGGAACCAGTTATTGCGGATTTCATCCAAGGCGCTCGGCAGTTGATTGCGCGGCAGACCCTTCAATCCACGGCGGCCGGCTTCGAGATGTACGGACCAGAAGCAGGCGAGGAAATAAAGTAGCGCCGGGATGATCGCGGCCTGCACGATGTCTGAGTAAGGACGGTCAATGGTTTCGGCCATGATGAAGGCGACAGCGCCCATGACCGGCGGCATGATCTGGCCGCCCATCGAGGAGGTCGCTTCGACACCGCCTGCGTAAGCGGCGGGGAAGCCGAAGCGCTTCATTAGCGGGATGGTGAACTGTCCGGAAGCGACGACATTCGCGATGCCCGAACCGGAAACTGTGCCCATCAGCGCGGATGACGCGACGCAAACCTTGCCGGGGCCGCCTTGCGAGCCGCCGAAAACCGCCATCGACAATTCGTTGAAGAAGCGGATGACACCTGCGCGCTCCATGAAGGAGCCGAACAAGATGAAGAGGAAGATGTAAGTCGCAGAGACCAGCGTCGGTACGCCGTAAATGCCTTCGGTACCGAAAGCCATGTGCTCGATCACCTGCTCATAGGAATAGCCGCGGTGATTGAGCGGGGCGGGCAGGTAATTGCCGAGCATAGTGTAGGCGAGCGCGACGGCACAGACGATTGCGATCGCAGAGCCCATCACGCGTTGCACGAGGAAGAAGAGGATCGCAAGCGAGATCGTGCCGACGACAAGGTCGGTGTCACTCAAAAAGCCCGAGCGATCGATCAGCGGCAGATAGAATTGCCACTGATAAAACCCGACGAGAAACCCCGCGATGCCGACGACCCACAGGGCAACCTTGAAGATCGGGTTCTCAGTCGAGTTCGCAAGCATGGCGCCGCCGAGAAGCGTCAGGAAGCCAACGTGAATTGCGCGCACGACCTGGCTCGGGAGGCCGCCTGCAAATTCGGCGACCAGTTCAACCGCGGCCAGGACCGCGAGAAAGCCGGCGGCATGGACAAAACGAAAGCAGCGTTGCCAGGCGAGGTAGGCGAGATAGGCAAGCCAGATCAAAAGACCGGCGCGGATCAGAAATAGAAGGTCGAGGCCTTTCACAGAAGCAAAGAAGTCTTTGTCGAGGGGAACGCCAAATGACGTAATGATCTGGAAGATCGAGAAGGCGATGGCGATGTAGAAGATGATGCTTCCGAGCCAGCCTTTGCCCCAATCGAGATTGAGGTGACCCGCGACGTCGTCAACGACTGTCGTGCTGGGTTGGTTCATCGCGCCCATGACGGAAGCGCGCTTCGTCTTTTGCCTTGGCTTGACCGATGTTGCTTTCTTTTTCTTCGCCATAGTTATCCCCCCGGACGCACGTTTACATTGGCGTTATTCGCGTTCTAGAAAAGCAAAACGGCCCGCGTTCGTCACGCGGGCCGTTTCATTGCGAGGCTTAGCCGCCTACACCTTTTTCCTTGAAGTACTTCGCGGCACCCGGATGCAGCGGAACCGGCGAATCCTTGCCCGCGTTCTCGAGCTTGATCGAGCGCGCGGCCGCATGTGCTGCGATCAGTTCGGGAATGTTGTCAAAAACGGCCTTGGTCATCTGATAGACGACGTCGTCCGTAAGGTCCGAGCGCGTCACCAGATAGTTTTGCACGAGCGCGGCGTTCACCGCGGTCGTCTGACCCTGATAGGTATTCGCAGGAATGACGCCGGACTGGAACGGAGGTCCGGCTTTCTTCACGACGTCTGCCGGAATTTCGACGACGATGATTTCGACCGAGTTCGCAAGGTCCTTGATCGAAGCCACGCCGAGGCCTGCCGACTGAAGTGTGGCATCGAGCTGACGGTTCTTGATGAGTTCGACCGATTCCGCGAACGGCAGATATTCGAGCTTGCCGAGGTTTTCATACTTGATGCCGGCAGCGGCGAGGATCGCACGCGCGTTCAGCTCGGTGCCCGACTTCGGCGCGCCGACTGACAGACGCTTGCCCTTCAAGTCGGCGAGCGTCTTGATGCCGCTTTCCTTCGCGGCGACGATCTGAATGTAGTTCGGATAGATCGCACCGACGACGCGGAGCTTATCCAATTTACCGCGGAAGCCCGCGTCGGCGTCGCCAGCCCAGCCCTGCGCGAGCGAGTCGCCGAGCGTGAAAGCGATTTCGCCTTTGCCGGCTTGCAGCAGATTGAGATTTTCGACCGAAGCCTTGGTCGCCTGCACCGATGGACGCGAGTCCTTGATCTTGTCGGTGAAAATTTTCGAGATGGCGACGCCGAGCGGATAATAAACGCCCGCGGTGCCGCCGGTCAGCACATTGATGAAATTCTGCGCTTGCGCCGCGACCGGCGCCATTGCGAAAGCCGCGGCAACGGCGACTACGCGTACGAACTTGCGTCCGAAGATCATTCCGATTCCTCCCAGAAGTTATGTATCCAACCATCTTATTTGCTTGGCTGGTTTTAAGGGCGAGTCCCTTAGCGGGTAGCGGGTGGAAACGCGAGCGAAAATATTCTGGTCAAAGCCGAAAAAAGGCAGATGGCCGCTACGTTCCCTGCCGCTTTGCAGCAATGCAAGGAATTGATATAATGTAACAATGCATAGCCCTCACGATCACACGCATTCGCACGATCGCCCGCCCGTGGCGCCGGCAGGAATTTCGCTGCTGCGGCTTTCCGCGGCAGTGCGATTGAGCGTCGCTTTCGCGTTTTCCGCGCTGATCTGGGCCATCGTTTATCTCGTCGTGCGCTAGGCGCAGGAAGCAGCATGGCAACCGCGCTTGGATTTCAGAATTTAACGCTCGGCTATGACCGGCATCCCGCGGTGCATCATCTCAGCGGCGAGATCGGCGAGGGTGCGCTGCTTGCCGTTGTTGGTCCGAACGGCGCGGGCAAGTCGACGCTGCTCAAGGGCATCGTCGGCGTGCTGCGTCCGCTCGGCGGAAAAATCTCGCGCAACGACGTGAAGGCGCGCGACATCGCCTATCTTCCGCAGATTGCCGAGATCGACCGGAGTTTTCCGATCTCGGTTTACGATCTGGTCGCGATGGGGTTGTGGAAACGCGCTGGCCTGCTCGGCGGTATCGGTGCGAAGGATCGCGAAAAGATCGCAATCGCGATCGAGACCGTGGGTCTGCGCGGTTTCGAGTCTCGCGCAATCGGCACGCTTTCAGGCGGGCAGATGCAGCGTGCGCTGTTCGCGCGGCTCTTGTTACAGGATGCGCGCGTGATTTTGCTCGATGAGCCGTTCGCTTCGCTCGACTCCAAAACCGTTTCCGATCTTCTCGAACTCGTGCATCGCTGGCATGGGGAGAAGCGCACGGTGGTCGCGGTGTTGCACGATTTCGAACTGGTGAAGCAGCATTTCCCCGAAGCGCTTCTTCTCGCGCGCGAGCCGGTCGCGTGGGGCAAGACTCTGGAAACGTTGTCCCCCGAGAATCTCCTGAAGGCGCGCCGCATGAGCGAGGCCTTCGACGAAGGCGCCGGCATCTGCGAAGACGCGGCTTAAACAACTTCCATGTACGACTTATTCATCGCACCCTTTGCGGAATTCGATTTCATGCGCCGCGCACTCGCCGGCGTAATCATTCTTTCGCTCAGCGCGGCACCCATCGGTATTTTCCTGATGCTGCGGCGGATGTCGCTCGCAGGCGACGTGATGGCACACGCCATTCTACCCGGCGCGGCACTCGGCTTTCTCGTGGCCGGGCTCGACCTGTTCGCGATGACAGTGGGCGGAATTGCCGCCGGGATTGCGGTTGCGGTCGCGGCAGGGCTGGTCGCTCGATTCACTGAGCTGAAAGAGGATGCAGCACTTGCCGCGTTCTATCTCGTTTCGCTTGCGCTCGGCGTGACCTTGATCTCGCTCAAAGGATCGAATGTCGATCTGTTTCGCGTGTTGTTCGGCTCGGTACTTGCGCTCGACAATCCGACGCTCATGGTGATCGCATCATTCACGACCTTCAGTCTGTTCGCGCTGGCCTTGATCTGGCGGCCGTTGGTGCTGGAATGCGTCGATCCTGGTTTTCTGCGCTCTGTGAGCGGATCAGGCACTGTCGTGCATCTCCTGTTCCTCTCGCTGGTCGTACTCAATCTCGTGGCCGCGTTTCATGCGCTTGGCACGCTCTTGGCAGTCGGCATGATGATGCTGCCTGCCGCGGCCGCGCGGTTCTGGACGCAGGATGTGACGCGTATGGCGGCGATCTCGGTCGCGATCGGCGTTATTTCCGGCGTCAGCGGCCTGCTCGTTTCCTTCCATGCCAATCTGCCGACCGGACCCGCCGTTATTCTCGCGGCGGGCATCTTCTATGCGTTGTCGGTGGTGCTTGGCCCCGTGGGCGGCTTGCGCAAACGTCTGACACCAAGCCAGCATCTTGAGGCTTGAGCCTTCGGGTTTGCACCCCTATATCCCGGCTTCAACCCGCGAGCTTTTTCATGTCCGACAAAATTCCGGTGACGGTGCTGACCGGCTATCTAGGCGCCGGCAAAACCACGTTGCTCAACCGCATTCTCTCCGAGCCGCACGGGAAGAAATACGCCGTGATCGTCAACGAGTTCGGCGAGATCGGGATCGACAACGATCTCATCGTCGGCGCGGACGAAGAAGTCTTCGAGATGAACAACGGCTGCGTCTGCTGCACCGTGCGCGGCGATCTTATCCGCATCATCGACGGTCTCCTGAAACGTAAAGGCAAGTTTGACGGCATCCTGGTCGAGACCACCGGGCTCGCCGATCCGGCGCCGGTCGCGCAGACATTCTTCGTCGATGAGACCGTGAGCGGCAAAACTTCGCTCGACGCCGTCGTCACGGTCGTCGACGCGAAGTGGCTGAAAGACCGTCTGAAAGACGCTCCGGAAGCGAAGAACCAGATCGCGTTTGCGGATGTGCTGGTTCTGAACAAGTCCGATCTGGTGACGGCAGACGAGCTGAAAGACGTCGAGTTGCGCATCCGCGCGATCAACCCGTTCGCGAAAATCCACCGCACTACGCGAAGCGATCTGCCGCTGGAGGCCGTGCTCTCGCAGGGCGCGTTCGATCTCGACCGTATTCTCGCAATCGAACCGCATTTTCTGGAAGGCGGGCATCATCATCACGACGAGGATGTGCAGTCGTTTTCGTTCTCGAACGACAAACCGCTGGACCCGAAAACCTTCTTCGCCTGGATCGACAATGTCAGCCAGATTCAGGGGCCGAACATCCTGCGCGCGAAGGGGATCATGTCGTTCAAGGACGATCCGCAGCGTTACGTGATGCAGGGCGTGCACATGATGTTCGAGGGCGATCATCAGCGCGACTGGCGCGCGGACGAAAAGCGCGAAAGCCGCATCGTTTTCATCGGTCGCGATTTGAACGAAAAGGCGCTGCAAGAGGGCTTTGAGGCCTGTATCGCGAAGTAATTGGCCTAGGCAGCGAGGGGCGGATATAAAGAGATATGTTGAAACGCATCTCGACTTTGTTCCTGCTCGGCGCGCTCGCGGTGTCGGTTTCCGGTTGCGACAAATGCGGCGACTGGCTGAAGCCCAAAGGCCCGTTCGGCCAAGCCGTCTGCAAAGACGAAGCGCGCTGATTTTTCACGCTGATGTCCGAAACCGAAGTTCGCTCCGTCGCTGAACTGGTCACGCCGTGCGAGGCGGGCGCGCATATCGTCGCCTGCGGCTTCCTCGGCGACGAGGCGGTGTTTGCGACCGGCGAGGGCGAGATCGTTTTCCTGAATGGCAAGCGTGTCGCCGCGCATCCGGGCGCGGGAATTCTCGAAGCCGTCTGCGACGGCGAGAAAATCATTACCTGCGGCGATGACGGCCGCGTCGTTGCGGCGAATGCGGAGGGCGCAGTCGAAACGCTCGCTGAAATCAAGAACAAATGGCTCGATCATGTGGCGCTCGGACCCGATGGCGCGATTGCGTGGTCCACCGGCAAGACCGCTTATGTGAAAACCAAGAAGGGCGAGAAGACGCTCGAAGTGCCGAGCACTGTCGGCGGGCTTGCGTTTGCGCCGAAAGGATTTCGGCTCGCGGTCGCGCATTACAACGGCGTCTCGCTCTGGTTTCCGAATTCCGACACCAAGCCTGATCTTCTTGAGTGGAAAGGGTCCCATCTCGGCGTGTCGTGGTCTCCGGACGGGAAATTTCTCATCACGACCATGCAGGAACCGGCACTCCACGGCTGGCGGCTTGCGGATAACAAGCATATGCGTATGTCCGGCTATCCAACGCGGGTGCGTTCGATGTCGTTCAGCCATGACGGCAAGCTTCTTGCGACCTCCGGTGCCGAGTCCGTCATCCTCTGGCCGTTCGGCACGAAAGACGGGCCGATGGGGAAGGATCCGGGAATGTTAGCTCCCGCGCGCGAAGGCTCGCGCGTTTCCTGCGTCGCGTGTCATCCGGACAAGGAAGCGGTCGCGGTCGGCTATACCGACGGCATGGTGATGATGGTGCGGATTTCCGACGCTGCGGAAATTCTCATTCGCGGCCCCGAAGGCGGCGAGGTGACTGCGCTTGCCTGGCACGCGAACGGCGTGTCGCTCGCCTACGGGACGGACGAAGGCAAGTCTGGCGTTCTCAACCTCTAAACAAAACGCCCCGCTCTTGAGCGGGGCGTTTTTCTTTAGCGCACCAAGATATTCTTGAACTGCCAAGGATCGGAGGAATCGACATCCTCCTTGAATAGCGCGCCGCGATTGTCGAGCGGCGTCCAGTCCGTGTAAGTGCCGATCACCGGCCCGAGATAAGGCGACTGCACTTCGAGGCAGCGCTTGAAGTCCATTTCGTCGGCTTCGATGATGCCGCGATCTGGATTTTCGATGGCCCAGACCATGCCGGCGAGAACCGCAGACGACACCTGCAAGCCCGTCGCGTTTTGATACGGCGCGATCTCGCGGGTCTCTTCGATCGAGAGCTGCGAGCCGTACCAATAGGCGTTGTTCTTGTGGCCGTAGAGCAGCACGCCGAGTTCGTCGATGCCGTCCTCGATTTCGTTCTCATCCAAGATCATCCAGTCTTCCTGGAATTTTCCGCCCGAGCCGAACATTTCATGCAGCGACAGCACCGCGTCGTTTGCCGGGTGATAGGCGTAGTGACAGGTCGGACGATAGATCGCTTTATTGCCTTCGCGCACGGTGAAGTAGTCCGCAATCGAGATCGACTCGTTATGCGTGACGAGAAAGCCGTATTGCGGCCCCGGCGTCGGGCACCATGAGCGCACGCGCGTGTTCGCGCCGGGCTGCTTCAAATAGACAGCCGAGCCGCAGCCTTTCGCGTGCTTGCCGATGTTCTCCGGCTCCCATTTCTCATGCGTGCCCCAGCCGAGTTCGGCGGGCTGCTGGCCCTCCGAGACAAAGCCTTCCACCGACCATGTGTTCACGAAGACGTTCATCGGCTTCGGCTTCTTCGAGCGCTGGGTGTCGCGCTCGGCGATGTGGATGCCTTTGACGCCGGCTTTCATCATCAGCCGCGCCCAGCCGTCTTTATCTTTCGGCACGTCGTTGCCGAGGCCAAGATCGGCGGCGACGTTCAAGAGCGCCTGTTTAACGAACCACGACACCATGCCGGGGTTCGCACCACAGCAGGAGACGGCGGTAAGGCCGCCCGGATTCTTGCGGCGCTCTTCGAGCACGGTTTCGCGCAGCGCATAGTTCGAGCGCGCTTCCGGGCCCATGGATTTATCGAAGTAAAAGCCCTTCCAGGGTTCGACCACGGTGTCGATGTAGAAGCTGCCGATCTCGCGGCAGAATCGCATGATGTCGAGCGAGGAGGTGTCGACAGACAGGTTGACGCAAAAGCCGCGGCCGCCGCCTTCGGTGAGGAGGGGCTTGAGCAACGTCTTGTAGTTATCGCGGGTGACGAAGTCTTGGATGAAACGCACGCCGCGCTCGTCGAGCAACTTGCGGTCGTCGTCGACCGGGTCGATCACGACAAAGCGTTTCTTGTCGAATTCGAAGTGACGCTCGAGTAGCGGCAGCATACCGCGGCCGATCGAGCCGAAGCCGATCATCACGATGGGTCCGTCGATCTTGTGGTAGACCGGCCACTTGCTCATTCATTCCTCCGTCGAGTTTTCAAAAAAGGGTTTAGCGGTTTGATCCAGCGCTGACGAATCTGCGCCGACATTTTCTTCAGGAGCTTTCCACAGCCCCATTTTCTTGGAGCATGGCCTTATCCGAAAACCGGTATCCACTTTTCGGGGCCATGCTCTAACGCGCTTCGGGGCCCGCTTGCGCGAGCCCCGAAGGTCTTCTTAGCGGTTTAAGCGAAGATCAGATGACGTAGGACTTCAGCGGCACGAAGCCGTTGAAGGCGACTGACGAGTAGGTCGTCGTGTAGGCGCCGCACGCCTCGATCAGCACCTTGTCGCCGATCTCGAGCGAAACCGGGAGCAAATACGGTGTCTTCTCGTAGAGCACGTCCGCCGAGTCGCAGGTCGGGCCCGCGATGATGCAAGGCGCCATCGTGTCGTCGTCCTTCTCGGTGCGGATCGGATAGCGGATCGCCTCTTCCATCGTCTCGGCGAGACCGCCGAATTTGCCGATGTCGAGATAGACCCAGCGCTGGTTGTCCGACGCCGACTTCTTCGAGATCAACACGACCTCGGCTTCGATCATGCCGGCGCCGCCGACCATGCCGCGGCCCGGTTCGATGATCGTTTCCGGGATGCGGTTGCCGAAGTGCTTACGGAGCGCACGGAAAATCGCCTGGCCGTATTCCTGGACCTTCGGGATGTCGCGCAGGTACTGCGCCGGGAAGCCGCCGCCCAGGTTGACCATGGACAGGTTGATGCCCTGCTCAGCCATGTCACGGAAGATCTGGCCCGCGGTTTTCAGCGCGCGATCCCAAGCCTTCACGTTGTTCTGCTGCGAGCCGACATGGAACGAGATGCCATGCGCGACCAGGCCCAGACGATGGGCGTGGTTGAGCACCTGCGGCGCCATTTCAGGCGCGCAGCCGAATTTGCGCGAAAGCGGCCACTCGGCGCCGGAGCCGTCGCAGAGAATGCGGCAGAACACCTTCGAGCCGGGGGCAACGCGGGCAATCTTCTCGACTTCGGCTTCGCAATCGACCGCGAACAGGCGCACGCCGAGCTTGTAGGCCGCGGCAATGTCCTTTTCCTTCTTGATCGTGTTGCCGAAGGAGATGCGGTCGGTGGTGCCGCCAGCCGCCATGACAAGGTCGATCTCGCCCATTGACGCGGTGTCGAAGCAAGAGCCCATGTCGTTCAGGAGTTTCAGGACTTCCGGCGCAGGGTTTGCCTTCACCGCGTAGAACACGCGGGTGTCGGGCAACGCCTTCGCGAAGGCATTGTAATTCGAGCGCACTACGTCGAGGTCGACGACGAGGCGGGGTCCGTCCTCACGGTTACGTCGGAGGAATTTGCGGATGCGGTCGGTCATTTTCGGTGTCCCCTTCCAGAAGACAATCGTTAACAACTGGACAGCGTGCTTCCCGCGGGGTCTTCGCGCTGATCGCGCGACTACGCCACGAGCGGCTTGCTGCCCGCTCGAACATCCGGCCTAGGCCGGCAGTAGCGCCATTGATTGGAAGGGATGAACCCGTCCGCACGTCCGGCAAGGAGGTAGTGCCACCAAAAAAGCCCTTACGTCGTTGCTTTAAGTCGCGTCCCTCGCGGAGAGCGGGGTTCGCCGGTTCCCTCCGGCTACTGGTTTGCCCGACGTCTTTCCGGCCTCTTGTCCGGGATCTCCGTCAACCAGCACACGACCACAGGCACGTGCGAAATTGGGCAACTGCGCAGATAAGAGAAAATGTTTTTCGATGCAATAGAAAATCGACTCCTGCGCGCACTTTTTTGCGAGCGGAGTCGCCTGCGAGACGCCCGAGAAGTCGTTTGGAAATTTCTTGTTAAGACTTTGGCGCGCGCAAGGCGCTCGCGCCAGCTCTCAGCGCTCGACGATGGGCTCGATTTTCGCCGCGTTACGCACGAACGACCAGGTGAAGTAGGCGGCACCGAGCGCGAAGACGCCCATGAGGATGGCTTCGATCGTCTTCGAGAAGCCGAAGAGCGCAGCTAACGCCCAGCCGGTGGCGATTCCGATGCCGATAACCTCGACGCCGATCAGGATCGCGGCGCTCACGATGGTGATGAGGTTGGTCCAGTTGATCCTGGAGCGTCTCTGTACGGCGTCGTTCATCGTTTGCGTCCTCGAAATGTGTCTCTCAGGCGGCGAGAGGTGGCGGTCTTGCCGCAAGTCTTTAGAATGGCGGGCAATCTGGCGACAAAGGGCGGCTGAATCAAGCCGCGCTTTGCCGCTCCCGCCTAGAGTTTTCCGGAGAGACAATGACCGAATACCGCGCTGAAGGCCGCTATGGCGTCGTCGCCGCCCCTCACACGCTCGCCGCCGAGGCGGGCCGAGATGTACTCGCAGAGGGCGGCAACGCCATTGAGGCGGCTGTAGCCGCCGCTGCGGCCATCGTCAGCGCTTATCCGCACATGAACCACATCGGCGGGGATGGCTTCTGGCTTATCCGCGAGCCCTCCGGACGCGTGCGCTACATCGAGGCCTGCGGTTTCGCTGGTGCCAAGGCCTCCATCGAGCGTTATCGCGCGGCCGGCCTCGAAACAGTGCCGGAGCGCGGGCCGTTCGCTGCCTGCACGGTGCCGGGCGCGATCGGCGGCTGGATGCTGGCGCTCGATGCCGCCAAGGCGGCAGGCGGCAAGATGCCGGTGAAGCGGCTCTTGGAGGGCGCGATCAAGATCGCGCGCGAGGGTTATCCGGTCTCCTCGTCGATCGCGTGGCGCTACCTTCAAGACCGGACGCTTGCGATCAAAGCGCCGGGCTTCTCCGAGACCTTCATGCCAGGCGGCAAGGCGCAGCCGAAGGGCTCGTTGCTGAACGCCGGTAAGCTCCCGGACACTTTCGAGCAGCTTGGCCGCGCCGGTTTGGACGACTTCTATCGCGGGGATATCGGCCGCGAGATCGCGGCAGACTTAGAGGCCATTGGGAGCCCGGTCACGCGCGAGGATCTTGCGAAATATCGCGCAAAGCTGCGCGAACCCCTCTCGCTCCGGGTGCGCGATGCGATCGTTTACGGATGCCAGCCGCCGACGCCGGGTCTCGTGACACTTATGATCCTCGGCATCTATGAACGCCTCGGCGCGCCACGGGCGGAGAGCTTCGAATTCGTCCACGCCCTTGTGGAAGCCTCGAAGCGGGCGTTCGGTGCGCGCGACAAGGTGCTCACCGACTTCGACCGCTTGACCCAGAAACCTGCCGACTGGCTCACGAACGAAGCGCTGGAGCGGGAAGCAGCCGCTACGAAGAAAGATCGCGCGGCGCCGTGGCCTCGTCCGGCCGGCGAAGGCGACACCATTTGGCTCGGTGCCGCCGATACCAAGGGCTACGTCGTCTCTTATATCCAGTCGCTGTTCTGGGAGTTCGGTTCGGGCTGCGTGCTGCCGAAGACCGGCGTGCTTATGCAGAACCGGGGTGCCAGCTTCTCGCTCGACCCAAAAGCAGTGAATCCGCTCGAACCGGGGCGGATGCCGGTACACACGCTCACCCCGATGTTCGCGGCCTTCGATGACGGGCGCCAGCTCGGCTTCGGCTGCATGGGCGGCGAGGGGCAGCCGCAGACGCTGGGCGCGATCTTCGCGCGCTATGCCTTCCACGGTGTGCCGCTGGCTGAGGCCATCGACCGGCCGCGCTGGATCCTCGGCAAGACCTGGGGCTCGAAGATCACAAATCTGCGGCTCGAATCGCGCTTCTCGCCCGAGGTGTCGGAGCGGCTCGAGAAGGCTGGTCACGATGTGCAGGTGCTGCCCGACGCATACACGGAAGTTATGGGCCACGCGGGCGGCGTACTTATTAACGGGAACAAGGTCGAAGGCGCCCACGATCCGCGTTCCGACGGTGGCGCTGCGGCCACATAGCGCTAACCATTCACGCAAACGTTCATTGGCCGGTTGCGGCGTGGCGGTACTTTAGGAATAAGACCCAAGTCGGATATATCCGACTTGGGCTAGGAATAAGTATCTTCGGGACTGGAACTTAAGGGCTGAAACAATGCGTCTCGCCGCCGGAGCTATCGCTCTTCTCGCAGCCATCCTCGTGTCTGGCGCGGCAAATGCGCAGCATCGCGTGGCTGCAGCGCCGCAGAAACTGGCCGCGGAAGTCTGGCCGCAGGACGGAGAGCTGAAGGGCGACTATCCGCGCGGCGCCATCATCATCAACATCTCCGAGCGCCGTCTCTATTACTCGCTCGGCGACGGCAAGGCGCTCGTCTATCGCGTGGCCGTCGGCAAGCAGGGCTTCGGCTGGACCGGCCAGAGCTGGGTCTCGGCCATGACCAAGAATCCGACCTGGTATCCGACCGCGCGTATGCAGTCCGAAGGCGCGCCGCGCATGGTGGCGCCCGGACCCGCCAATCCGCTCGGCCCTCGCGCGCTTTATCTCGGCTGGTCCGAGTACCGCATCCACGGCACCAACGCGCCGCATACCATCGGCTCTGCCTCTTCGAGCGGCTGCTTCCGTATGCTGAACGCGGATGTGACAGACCTTTTTGAGCGTGTTGCCATCGGCGCGCCGGTTTACGTGGTGCAGTAATCCAATAAAGAGACGTCGTCTTTTCGCCGGACTTCGCGGGACTAGTGTCCCGTATCCGACGTTCGTCGTACAGTGCAGCGTCTGGTGAACGAACGTCGGATACGTAAGGACACTAGCAAGTTAAATTCCAGTGATCCTTTGGTTCTGACATTCGTAAAAGGGCCTGCTGAAACCGGGTACGAATGTCAGAACCGGATCACTGGGTCGTTCGCTGTAGACTGAGGTCCGAATGACACTGAAAGCTATGCTGCGATTGCTTGCCGCTGCCGCTTTTCTCGCGGCGGGGTTAAGCATTGCGCTTTCCCATCCTCATGTCGCGACTACCGTGAAAAGCGAGTTGGTGTTCGGCAAGGACGGCGCGATCGCCGGCATCCGCTATGCCTGGACCTTCGACGAGTTCTTTTCGGAGTTCGCAACGCAGGGCTTGGACGCAAACAAGGACGGTGTGTTCTCGCGCGAGGAACTGGCTGAGCTTGCCAAGGTGAACGTCGAGACGCTGCAAGAGTCCGATTACTTCACCTTCGGCAAAAGCGGCGAGGGCAAGCTCGCCTTCGGGCAGCCGACCGATTACTGGCTCGAATTTAAAGACAAGCTCTTGACGCTTTATTTTACGCTGCCGGTAAAAGCAGGCGCGCTGAAGAGCGGCGTCTCGCTCGACGTGTTCGATCCGACTTATTTTGTCGCGTTCAGCTTCGCGACAGACAATCCCATCAAGCTCGTCAACGCGCCCGCGAACTGCTCGTTCGACGTGAAGCGTCCGGCGCAGATTTCAGGTCCGCAACCTGCCGAATCTTTCTTCAGCTCGCCTTCGGGCGCCAACACGTACGGCGCGCAATTCGCGAACAGCGTGATTGTCACGTGCAAGTAAGAAGCGGGGCTAAGAAATCCGAAGTATTCCGGATCGCTTGCGCGCTCGTGCTCGCGCTGCTCGCGATCTTCTTGCTTGCCGAGCCGTTGCTCGCGCAATCCGCGTTCGGGCCTCCGCGCAACGCGCCGCCGGCGCCAAGGAGCGGGTTCTTCGGCTGGATCTTCGCGCAGCAGGCGTCGTTCTACGATCAGCTTCGGAACACGATTAAAGCCGCCACCAAAGACGGCTCGGCGGCATGGGGTTTGATCACGATTTCATTTTTGTATGGGATTTTCCACGCTGCCGGTCCCGGCCACGGCAAGGCGGTGATCGCGTCCTATATGCTTGCCGATAACGCGACCTGGAAACGCGGCGCGCTGTTGGCCGCGATTTCCGCCTTCGTGCAGGCAAGCGTTGCGGTGGCTTTCGTCGGCATCGCCGTACTCGTATTCGGCACGACCGCGCGGAACATGAATATCGCGGCGAATGTGATCGAGATCGTCGCCTATTCGCTGATCGTGCTGCTCGGACTTTATCTGTTCTGGAAGAAGGGTGCGGCGTTCGTTGCGGCGCTACGCGGGAAGCCCGACGCGCACGATCATCATCACGCGCATCATCATGGCCACGGTCACGCACATCATCATGACCATGCGCACGACCATCACGGGCATTCGCATGGGCCGGAGCCCGCGGAACTGAAGGGCGATGACTGGTTTCGCCGCGGCATGATCGCCGCGATCGCGGCGGGTTTGCGGCCATGTTCGGGCGCGATCCTTGTGCTCGTCTTCGCGCTGGCGCAGGGAATTTTTCTGATCGGTGTTCTCAGCACGTTTGCGATGGGCGCGGGGGTGGCCATTACAGTCACGGCGATCGCTTTGCTGGCCGTCTTCGGGAAAGGTCTTGCCGTGAAGCTGACCGGCGCGATGGGCGGAAGAAGCGAACTGATGCTGCGCGCCATCGAGGTTCTCGGCGCGCTGATCGTCACCGCCTTTGGGCTGCTCTTGCTGACCGGGTATCTCGCTTACGAGCGCCTGCTGCCGTTCTGATTTCTTCTCTTTATGTATAATGAGTGGAAACGGAGGAGCGCATGGGGTCAGGTTCATCGGCAGCCGGAGACATCTTCAACCTCAAGGGCCGCGTTGCGCTGATTACGGGCGCATCGAGCGGTCTTGGCGAGCGCTTCGCGGAAGTCGCGGCGGCCAACGGCGCATCCGTGGTTCTGACCGCACGTCGCGAAGACAAGCTAAAAGAAATCGCAGCACGCATCGAGAAAGCAGGCGGCAAGGCGTCCTATGTCGCCTGCGATGTCACCGACAACGCGAGCGTCGCCAAAGCCTTCGAGGCCGCCGAAAAGAAATTCGGCACGGTCGATCTTTTCGTCGCCAATGCAGGCATGGCGCGGCTCGGCAAGGTTCTCGAAATGCCGGAGGACGAATATAGAAAACTAATGGCGCTCGACATGGATGCCGTGTTCTTCAATTCGCGCGAGGCGGCAAAGCGCATGATCGCGGCGAACAAACCGGGCGCGATCATCGCGACCGCTTCGATTGCCGCCTTCACCGTCGAGCGCAATATCGTCGCCTACAATATGGCGAAAGCGGCGGTGGTACAGTTCACCAAGGGCTTCGCGCTGGAGGTCGCGCGCAAGAACATCCGCGTGAACGCGATTGCCCCAGGTTATGTCGTTACCGACATCAACCGCGATTTCCTGCTCTCGCCGAAGGGGCAGGAGGGCAAGGCAAAGCTGCCGCTCGCCCGCTACGGCGAGGTGGACGACCTCGACGGCACCTTCCTGCTGCTCGCTTCCAACGCCTCGCGCTGGATGACCGGTTCCACCATTGTCATCGACGGCGGGCATATTCTGACAACCGGGGGCTAGAGCGAGGTCTGCTGCGTTGCGCCAAATTGCGGCCCACGCATACAGACAGAAACTTCGTTGCAAGCCCTGCATGGATAACGAAATTGCGTGGGGTCTTTCGCTATGCGAGCCTTTGCTTACTTGAGTATTGGACTACTTAAAAAGCAGGGCGTCCGCCCGAATCAGCCGTCTTGATCTGCCGCCCGGGAGGCGGTGTTGCGAATGGCGAAAAACCAGAACGTCTCGCTCGACGACAAATACGATCTCTCGAAGCCGCTGGTTTTCCTGTCCGGCACGCAGGCCATGGTCCGCCTCACGCTCATGCAGAAAGAGCGCGACCGGCAGGCAGGCAAGAACACCGCGGGCTACGTGACGGGCTATCGCGGCTCGCCGCTAGGCGGGCTCGACCAGCAATTCATGCGCGCGCGCCGCAATCTCGAAAAGAGCGACGTGAAGTTTCAGGCGGGTCTTAACGAAGACTTGGCTGCGACCGCACTGTGGGGTGCGCAGCAGGCGGAGCTTGCCGGTGAAGGCAAGTTCGATGGCGTGTTCGGCATCTGGTACGGCAAGGGTCCGGGCGTGGATCGCACCGGCGACGCTTTCCGTCATGCAAATTTCGCGGGCAGTTCGAAGCATGGCGGCGTGATCGCGCTGATGGGCGACGATCACACCTGCGAATCTTCTACCACCGCGCATCAGTCGGAATTTCACTTCGTCGATGTGATGATTCCGATTTTGAATCCGGCGGGCGTGCAGGAACTGATCGACTACGGCCTGCATGGATTTGCGATGTCGCGCTTCTGCGGCACCTGGGTTGGCATCAAATGCGTGAAGGAAACGATTGAGTCGACCGCAGTGGTCGATGTCTCGCCGGAGCGCGTGAAGATCAACATTCCCGAATTCACGATGCCGCCGGGCGGCCTCAATATCCGCCGCATCGACGGCGCGCTCGCGCAGGAAGCGCGGCTCTTTGAGTTCAAGCGCGACGCGATGCTCGCGTATATTAAAGCGAACGGCATCAATAAGATCATTATGTCGGGCGGGCCGAACGCGAAGATCGGCATTATCACGACAGGAAAAAGCTATCTCGACGTGCGGCTTGCGCTGGACGAACTCGGCATCGACGAGGTGAAGGCGAACGAGCTTGGCATCCGCCTGTTCAAGATCGGGTGCCCGTGGCCGATGGATGCGGGCGAGTTGCGCGATTTCGCGAAGGGCCTCGATCTCATCATGGTGGTCGAGGAAAAGCGCTCGCTGATCGAAGTGCAGGTGCGCGAAGAACTCTACGGCACCGAGAATCAGCCGGTCGTCGTCGGCAAAAAAGACGAAAAAGGCGAGTGGCTGTTTCCGGCCAAGGGCGCGCTCGATCCGAACGATATTGCAATCGCTATCGGGGAGCGCATTCTCCGCCGCTCGCCCAGCAACGCGATGGCGGAAGACGTCAGCCGCATGAAGCAGGCGCAGGAAGCGCTTTCGCAGACACAGGATGTCGCGACGCGCACGCCGTACTTCTGCTCGGGCTGCCCGCACAACACTTCGACTGTGGTGCCGGAAGGTATGCGCGCTTATGCCGGCATCGGTTGTCACACCATGGCGATCTGGATGAACCGCAACACCATGGGCTTCACGCACATGGGCGCGGAAGGCGCGAACTGGGTCGGCGAAGCGCCGTTCTCGAAGCGCAACCACGTGTTCCAGAATCTCGGCGACGGCACCTATAACCACTCCGGCATTCTTGCGATCCGCGCGGCAATCGCATCGGGCGTGAACATCACCTACAAAATTCTGTTCAACGACGCGGTAGCGATGACCGGCGGCCAGCGCCACGAAGGCGGACTGACTGTGGATGCGATTGCGCGTCAGGTGGCGGCGGAAGGGTTGACGAAAATCATGCTCGTCACCGACGAGCCGTGGAAATATCCGAGTTCGATCGAATTCCCGAAGGGAATGACGATCCACCACCGCGACGAACTCGACAAAGTGCAGCGGACGCTCGCGGACACGCCGGGTGCTACCGCGATGATCTACGATCAGACCTGTGCCGCCGAGAAGCGCCGCCGCCGCAAGCGCAACGAATTTCCCGATCCCGACAAGCGCGTCATCATCAACGAACTCGTCTGCGAAGGCTGCGGCGATTGTGGCGTGCAGTCGAACTGCGTTTCGGTGCAGCCGGTCGAAACCGAATGGGGCCGCAAGCGCGTCATCGACCAGACCAGTTGCAACAAGGACTTCTCCTGCGTGAAGGGCTTCTGTCCTTCATTCGTCACCGTGTCCGGCGCGAAGCTGAAGAAAGCGACCGGTGTCGCGGGCTCGATGAAAACATCGGCTGCGCTGCCCGATCCGAAGCTGCCGGCAGTCAACGGCACCTTTGGCGTCATTATTACGGGTATTGGCGGCACCGGTATCGTTACCATTGCGCAGGTGCTGGGCACCGCGGCGCATATCGAAGGCAAGGCCGCGGGCATCATCGACATGGCGGGCCTCGCGCAGAAGGGCGGAGCGGTCGCGTCTCATCTGCGGCTCGCGAACCACCCCGACGACATTTACGCGATCCGCGTGCCCGCGCGTGGCGCACATTTGATACTCGGCGGCGATATCGTGACCGTCGGCTCCAAGAAAGTGCTGTCCTCGATGCGCTCGGGCGAAACCACGGTGGTGGTGAACACGCACGAAACGCTGCCGGGCGATTTCACCCGCAACGCCGATTTCTCGCTGCCGACCGAGCGCCTGAAGCGCGAAATCGCAAAAGCCGCCGACGCCGATCATGCGCACTTTGTGGACGCGACGAAGCTGTCCGCTGCGCTGTTTGGCTCGTCGGTGACACAGAATATGTTCCTCGTCGGCTATGCCTATCAGCTCGGCGGATTGCCGATCGGCGAGGCCGCGATATTCCGCGCGATCGAGCTTAACGGCGAGTCCGTCGAGATGAACAAGCAGGCCTTTGAATGGGGCAGGCGGGCTGCGGTCGATCCGCAATCGGTTGCGAATCTCGCAAAGCCCGCGGAAGTCTCGACCGACGCGCGGCAGCTTTCGGAGACGCTCGACGAAGTGATCGCGCGCCGCGAGGCTATGCTCACCGGCTACCAGAACGCGGCTTATGCCAGGCGCTATCGCGACCTCGTCGAGAAGACGCGGGCCGTGGAAGCGAAAGCGATGCCGGGGCAGACCGGTCTCACCGATGCGGTCGCGCGCTATCTCTATAAATTGATGGCCTACAAGGACGAATACGAAGTCGCGCGGCTTTACACCGACGGCGCCTTTGCCGAGCAGTTGAAAGCGACGTTCGACGGCAACCTGAAGAAGAAAGTTTATCTCGCGCCGCCGCTCTTGTCCCGCATCGATCCGAACTCGGGACGGCCGAAGAAGATCGAATTCGGCGGCTGGATGTTCAAGGTGTTCGGCGTGCTTGCGAAGATGAAATTCCTGCGCGGCACCGCGCTCGATCCGTTCGGCTACAGCGAGGAGCGCAAAACCGAGCGCAGGCTGATCGCGGAGTATGAGGTCATGCTCGGTAGTCTTCTCGCAAAGCTGAATCCTTCGAACCACGCCGTCGCAGTCGCGCTCGCGGCGCTGCCAGAGAAAATCCGTGGCTTCGGCCCGGTGAAGGCAGCAAGCCTCGTCAAGGCAGATGCGGAAAAGAAGGCACTGGCCGCGCGTTTCGAAGCGGCGAATACGCAGCCTGTGCAGGCGGCAGCGGAGTAGCTACCATTCCCGCATGATCACCGCCGAACGCCTGCGCGAGATCGCCTTCTGGTGCGCGGAACTGACCGATGAAGAGATCGAGCGCACGCGGCGCGGGATCATCGAGAAGTCCTTCGCGAAAGGCGCCTATATTTGTCACAAGGGTGACAAGCTCGATCCTTGGATCGGCGTGATTTCCGGTCTCGTGCGTCTCGGCACCGTCTCGCAGAAGGGCAAGACGGTCACGCTCGCCGGTATGCGGGCGGGCATCTGGTTTGGCGAAGGCTCGGTCCTGAAGAAAGAAGCCCGTCAGTACGATCTCGTCGCATTGCGCGACGTGAAGCTCGCGATGATGGGCTCTGCGACTTTCTTCTGGCTGTTCGAGAATAGTGCGGGCTTCAACCGTTTCCTCGTAAAACAATTTAACGAGCGGATCGGGCAATTCATTGCGTTGGTCGAATTCGACCGTTCGCTCGATGCCACGGGTAAAGTTGCGCGAAACATCGCCTGGCTTTGCAACCCCGTACTTGTCCCGAAGACCGACAATCAGCTCGATATTACGCAGGAAGAAATCGGGCTGATCTCCGGCGTGTCGCGCCAGGCCGTCAACGCCGCGTTACAAACGCTGGAAACAAAGAGAATGCTGCGCGTCGGGCATGGCGGGATCACCATTCTCGACCTGGAAAAGCTCAGCCGTTACGAGGATTGAACGCGCGTCTTTCGCACTGCGAAAGAAGACCTAACGCGGCATCCATAGCCAACAGCGACCCTGTTTGTCTGTCAAGTGAAGCATTGTGGGAGTAGGATTTTCGTCCACTCTGCTACGCTTCAGATGCATGGCCCGGTTATTGGCGGGGCCATGAAATACGAGCGCGGAAAACGCGCCGGACTTCGGGGAGAGCGTTCAATGGCGAAAGCCGCAATCGACAAGAGCGTCGATACGTTTCCGAAATTTCTGCTGGTCAACGCGGCCACGCGGGGCAGCCGCCCTGCGATCCGCGAGAAAGATCTTGGCATCTGGCAGACCTGGAATTGGGCGCAGGTCAAAGACGAAGTGAAGGCGCTGGCGCTGGGTCTGAAAGAACTCGGCATCGAGCCCGGTGACAAGGTTGCGATCGTCGGCTCCAACAAGCCGCGGCTTTACTGGTCGATGGCGGCCACGCAGTCGATCGGCGGCATTCCGGTGCCGGTCTATCAGGACGCGGTCGCCGACGAGATGTCCTACGTGCTCTCGCACGCCGGCGCGAAAATCGCGATCGTCGAGAATCAGGAGCAGGTCGATAAAGTTCTTTCGATCTCGGACCAACTGCCTTCGATCACGCACGTAATTTATGACGAGCCGCGCGGGCTTCGCGACTACGATCACACGCGACTGAAATGGCTCAACGAGGTCCAGGAGATCGGCCGCAAGGCGATGCCTGCGAAGTATCCGGGGGACGCCTGGGAAAAGATCATCGCCGCGGGCAAGGGCTCCGACATTGCGGTCATTCTTTATACGTCAGGCACCACCGGCAAGCCGAAAGGCGTGATGCTGACTTACGACTCGGTAGTGGTCAGCTCGCAGAATGCGAACGCTTTCGACAATCTCACCGAAAAAGAAGAAGTCATCGCGTATTTGCCGATGGCATGGGTCGGCGACCACATTTTCTCTTATGCGCAGTCATACGTGGCGGGCTACACGGTGAATTGCCCGGAAAGTCCGGAGACGATAATTGAGGACCGGCGCGAGATCGGGACAAGTTATGCGTTCGCACCGCCACGCGTTTACGAGAATCTCTTGACGCTCACCATGGTGCGCATGGAGGACGCGGGGCGCGTGAAGCGCGCGATGTTCCATTACTTCCTCAAGCACGCCCGCACGTGGGGCGAAAAGATTCTGAACAAGGAACCGGTGCCGTTCGGCGCGCGGCTGAAGTATTGGCTCGGCGAGTTGCTGGTCTATGGCCCGATGAAGAACCGCTACGGGTTCACGAATATTCGCGTGGCCTATACGGCGGGCGAAGCGATCGGCCCGGAGATTTTCCGCTACTATCGCTCGCTCGGCATCAACCTCAAGCAGCTTTACGGCCAGACCGAAGCCGCCGTGTACATCACTGCGCAGCCGGATGGCGAGATTTATGCCGATACCGTCGGCAAGCCTTCGCCGGATGTCGAAATCAAGATCGAGCCGAATGGCGAAGTGCTGTTCCGTTCGCCTGGCGTTTTTGCCGGTTACTACAAAGACCCGGAGAAGACCGCCGAAACGAAGACACCGGACGGCTGGGTCAAGAGTGGCGACGCGGGCTTCTTCGATCCGAAGACCGGACATTTGAAGATCATCGACCGCGCAAAGGATGTCGGTAAGTTGAATGACGGCACGCTGTTCGCGCCGAAATACATCGAGAACAAGCTGAAGTTTTATCCAAACATCAAGGAAGCGGTCGCGCTCGGCGACAAACGCGATTACGTCACGGTGATGCTCAACATCGATCTCGTGTCGGTCGGCTCCTGGGCCGAGCGCAACAACGTGATCTACGGCTCGTATCAGGAATTGGCTGCGCATCCGCGCGTCTATCAAATGCTTTCCAAGCACGTCGATGAAGTGAACAAGACGCTTTCCGAAGAAGGGCCGATGGCAGGCGCGCAGATCAAGCGGTTCCTCATTCTCCACAAAGAACTCGACGCCGACGACGGCGAGTTGACGCGTACGCAGAAAGTGCGCCGCGGCTTCATCACCGAGCGCTACGGCCCGCTGGCTTCGGGTCTCTACGACGGCGCGAAGGAAGTCGGCATCACAACCGAGCTTACGTTCGAGGACGGCCGCAAGGGCAACATCTCGGCTCGCGTCAAGATCGAAGACATGAAGCGGCACGCTCCGGCAGTGCCGATGGATAAAGCGGCATGAGAGCGCCCGACGATACCGAAATCAAAGCCGGCCAGACCTTGCTCTCGGTCGAGGGCGTCTCGCTTTCGTTCGGCGGCGTCAAAGCGATCCGCAACGTCTCCTTCGACATCAAGAAGGGCGAAATCCGCGCGATCATCGGTCCGAACGGCGCCGGCAAGACCTCGATGCTGAACGTGATCAACGGCTTCTATCATCCGCAGGAAGGCCAGATCACCTTCAAGGGCGTTAAGCGTAAAAAAATGCGCCCGCATGACGCGGCGACAGGCGGCATCGCGCGCACGTTTCAGAATGTCGCGCTGTTCAAGAGCATGACCACGCTCGACAACATCATGGCGGGCCGCACGCTTCGTATGAATAAGAATCTCTTCTGGCAGCTACTCCGCTTCGGTCCCGCCGAACGCGAAGAAATCGAACATCGCCGCAAGGTCGAAGAGATCATCGACTTCCTGGAAATCCAGCACATCCGCCGCGTGCCGGTAGGCCGCCTCCCATACGGTCTGCAGAAGCGCGTCGAACTCGGCCGCGCGCTCGCGATGGAGCCGGAGCTGCTTCTGCTTGATGAGCCGATGGCGGGCATGAACCTCGAAGAAAAAGAGGATATGTGCCGCTATGTGATCGACGTGAACAATCACTACGGCACCACGATCGCGCTGATCGAGCACGATATGGGCGTCGTGATGGATCTCGCGAACCGCGTCGTCGTGCTCGACTACGGACAGAAGATTGCCGACGGCACGCCGGACGAAGTGAAAGCCAACAAAGCCGTGATCGACGCCTATCTTGGCGTGGCACACTGATCGGATACGAAGATGCTCTGCGTAAAACCATATAACTGGGCCTGCAAGATCTTCATCATCCCGTTCTGGGAGATGTGGGAACTGCCCGACATCTTCGTGCAGACGCTGTGGGAGGGTCTCGTCGGCGGCACGCTGTATTCGCTGATCGCGCTCGGCTTCGTGCTGGTGTTCAAGGCGTCAGGCGTCTTCAATTTCGCGCAAGGCATTATGGTTGTGTTCGCGGCGCTCTCGCTGGTCGGCCTGCACGCGATCGGTGTGCCGGCGTTTCTCGCGCTTGCGCTTGCGGCTGTCATCATGCTGGTGCTCGCGATCTCGGTCGAGCGCATCGTGCTGCGGCCCTTGGTGAACCAGCCCGACATCATCCTGTTCATGGCGACGTTCGGGCTTACTTATTTCCTGATCGGCTTCGGCGAACTGATCTTCGGCGGCGACCCCAAGCTGATGATCACAAAACAGCTTTATATTCCCACCGGCACCTATTCCATCGACTTCGCGGGCGGCCGTGTCGAACTGCAGAAACTCGACATCACGGCGATGGTGGTTGCGAGCACGATGGTCGCGGTGCTTGCGGTGTTTTTCTCGAAGACACGCATCGGCCGTGCGCTGCGCGCGGTTGCGGACAGTCACAAGGCCGCGCTCTCGGTTGGCATTTCGCTGAACCAGATCTGGGTCATCGTCTGGTTCGCAGCCGGCCTTGTCGCGCTCGTCACCGGCATCATGTGGGGTGCGCGTTCCGAAGTTTCGTTTGCGCTCGAAATCATCGCGCTCAAGGCGCTTCCGGTTCTCATCCTCGGCGGCTTCACTTCTATTCCCGGCGCAATCGTCGGCGGGCTCATCATCGGCATCGGCGAGAAAGTCGGCGAGATTTACTGGGGCCCGCTGTTCGGCCGCGGTATCGAAAGCTGGCTCGCTTATATGATTGCGCTGATCTTCTTGCTGTTCAGGCCGCAGGGTTTGTTCGGCGAAAAAATCATCGAGCGCGTGTAAGGGATAACGTAGCAAATGTTTTATCGCGAAGCCGGACAGTTCAAGACCACCTATCGCGGCGACATGACGGTGTTTCCGATCCTGCAGGACCGGATCGGCATCATCGTCATCCTGGTTGTCGCTTTTTCTATCCCGCTGTTCAGCAGCAACTTCATGCTGCACGCGATCATGATTCCGTTCCTGATCTTCGCGCTTGCAGCGATTGGGTTGAATATTCTGACCGGTTACACGGGTTTGCTTTCGCTCGGCACCGGCGGCTTCATGGGTGTCGGCGCCTATGCTTGCTACAAGCTCGCAACGGTATTTCCTGAAGTGCATATCCTGATCTGGGTTGTCGTATCCGGATTTGCTTCTGCGGCCGTCGGCATCCTGTTCGGTCTGCCGTCTTTGCGCATCAAGGGCTTTTATCTCGCGGTCGCGACGCTCGCCTCGCAGTTCTTTCTCTCATGGTGCTTCATCCGCATTCCGTGGCTCGTAAATTACAACGTCTCGAACGCGATCGAAGTGCCGCGCCGCACTTTATTTGGTGTGCACGTCACCGGTCCTGAAGCGACACCGCAGGCGCGTTATCTGGTGGTGCTGACGATTGTCGTCGTCATGACGTGGCTTGCTTCTAATCTGGTGCGCGGACGCATCGGCCGTATGTGGATGGCGGTGCGGGACATGGACATCGCTGCCGAACTCATGGGCATCAAGTTGCTCAATACGAAGCTGCTCGCCTTCGCTGTGTCGTCGTTCTATTGCGGCGTCGCCGGCGCGATGCTCGTGTTTCTTTACTACGGCAGCGCCGAAGCGACTGCGTTTTCGATCAACCAGAGCTTTGCAGTGCTTTCGATGGTGATCATCGGCGGCTTAGGCAGTCTGCTCGGCTCGTTCATGGGCGCGGCGCTGATCTTCATGCTGCCGATCATGCTCCCGCAGCTGATGGCGGCGATGGGTCTGCCGATTCAGTCGGCGACCGCCGAGCACATCTCGTTCATGATTATCGGGGCGCTGATCGTTTTCTTTCTGATCGTCGAGCCGCACGGGTTAGCTAGGCTATGGCAGATCGCGAAACAGAAACTGAGGGTTTGGCCCTACCCCTATTGAGGGGACAAGAATTCCCGCGGCTTTCTTGGGGCGCTGCAGACCTCATATCCCGCGGAATGCGGCGTCTTCGCCAGACGCCGGAACGACAAGACCGGAAGCGAAGTAATCGCGCCCGGAAATTATTGAGGAGGAAAGAAAATGAGAATGAAAGGACTTCTGGTCGGTGCGGTACTTGCAGCGACGGCGGTTACTCCCGCCTTCGTGTCGAACGCATCTGCACAGGACTCGATCTACGTTCCGCTGTTCTCGTATCGCACCGGACCGTTTGCGAACTCGGGCATTCCGATCGCGAACGGCATGGCCGACTACCTGAATATGCTCAATGAGCGTGACGGCGGCATCAACGGCGTCAAGCTCAATGTCGAAGAATGCGAGACCGGCTACAACACCGAGAAGGGCGTTGCCTGCTACGAGTCCACCAAGGCGAAGAATCCGGTCGTGACCAATCCGTACTCGACCGGGATCACGTTGCAGCTAATCCCGAGAGCCTCGGTCGACAAGATTCCGGTGCTGTCGATGGCTTACGGCCTTTCGGCGTCGGCGGTCGGACAAAGCTTTCCGTGGGTGTTCAATCCGCCCGCGACCTATTGGGACGGCCTGTCGATGATCATGAAGTATATCGCCGAGAAGGAAGGCGGCTTCGAAAAGCTCAAAGGCAAGACCATCGGCTATATCTTCTTCGACGGCGGTTACGGCCGCGAGCCGCTGCCGCTCCTGGAAATCTTCGCGAAGAAGTACGGCTTCGAGACGAAGCTCTATCCGGTGCCGCCTGCGGAAATGCAGAACCAGTCGGGTCAGTGGCTCAACGTCCGCAAGGACAAGCCGGACTGGATGATCATGTGGGGCTGGGGTGCGATGAACCCGACCGCCGTGAAAGAAGCCGCGCGCATCAAATTCCCGATGGACAAGTTCGTCGGTATCTGGTGGTCGGGCGGCGACGACGATGCGCGGCCCGCAGGCGACGACGCCAAGGGCTATCTGACGCTGAACTTCAACGGCGTCGGCGCGCAATACCCGGCGGTACAGGACATCATCAAGCACGTCGTGGCCAAGGGTAAATCGCAGACTCAAGCCGATAAGGTCGGTGAGAACCTCTACAACCGCGGTATCTACAACTCGGTGCTGATCGCGGAAGGTATCCGCAACGCACAGAAGATCACCGGCAAGAAGGTGATTACGGGCGAAGATATGCGCCGCGGTCTGGAGTCGCTCACCATTACGCAGGCACGCTGGAAGGAACTGGGCCTCGAAGGTTTCGGCGCCCCGATCACGGCCGTGAACTGCACCGACCACAACGGCCATCACGCCGCCTATATGCAGCAGTGGAACGGCAAGAACTGGGTGAAGATCACCGACTGGATCTCGCCAATGAAGGAAGAAGTCCGTCCGCTACTCGAAGCGGCGGCTTCCGACTACGTTACCAAGAACGCAGGCTGGCCGAAGCGCACGGAAAGCTGCGATCGTCCTTCCTAACTGACAAGAAACTATCCCCGCTCTCCCTTCTCGGGAGGGCGGGGTTTCTCTCTTCAGGATCATTCGTTATGTCAGCGGCCGCCGCACAACAGAACAGCGACAACATTCTCGCCATCAACAATATCGAGGTGATCTACGATCACGTGATCCTCGTATTGAAGGGCGTTTCGCTGAACGTGCCGAAGAAGGGCATTGTCGCCATTCTCGGCGCCAATGGCGCTGGCAAGACCACGACGCTGAAAGCGATTTCGAATTTGCTTCACGCCGAGCGCGGCGAAGTCTCTAAGGGCTCGATCATTTTCGACGGCAAGGAAATTCACGACCAGTCGCCGAACGAACTCGTCCGCCAAGGCTGTATCCAGGTGATGGAGGGGCGGCACTGCTTCGCCCATCTCACCATCGAAGAAAATCTGCTTACCGGCGCGTTCACGCGGCCGGACGGCCGCGCGGCGATCAAGCGCGACATGGAACGCGTTTACAATTATTTCCCGAGGCTGCGCGAGCGCAGGAATTCGCTCGCCGGCTACACCTCCGGCGGCGAGCAGCAGATGTGCGCGGTCGGCCGCGCGCTAATGTCCCGTCCGAAACTCATTCTGCTTGATGAGCCTTCGATGGGGCTGGCGCCGCAGATCGTCGAGGAAATCTTCGACATCGTGCGCGATCTGAACGCGAAGGAAGGCGTCACCTTCCTGCTTGCTGAGCAGAACACCAATATGGCGCTGAAATATGCGCAATACGGCTACATTCTTGAAAACGGCCGCATCGTGCTCGACGGCGACGCCGCGTCGCTCCGCGACAACGAGGACGTGAAAGAATTTTATCTCGGTGTCTCGGGCGCGGGCCGCAAATCCTTCCGCGACGTGAAGCATTACAAGCGCCGCAAGCGCTGGCTGGCTTAAGTTCAAATGAAAGATCATTACGACAGCCAGGAAACCCGTTCGCATGACGAACGTGAACGCGATCTCAATGCGCGGCTGCCCGCGTTGCTTGCGGCGGCGCTGAAAGCGCCGGGCTGGCAGGAACAACTCAAAGGCATTGATGCGGCTTCGGTGAATTCGCGTGCGGCGTTGGCAAAATTGCCGATCATGCGCAAATCGGCACTGCCCGCGATGCAGAAAGCATCCCCGCCGTTCGCTGGTTTCGTGCCGTCGCCGGTTTCCTCGTTCGGAAGACTATTTACATCGCCCGGACCGATCTTCGAGCCGGAAGGCACCGAGAAAGATCCGTGGGGTGCCGCGCGTTCGCTATTCGCCGCGGGCTTCCGGCCGGGCGATATCGTCTTGAATACGTTCTCGTATCATATGACGCCGGGCGGATTTATTCTGGACTCCGCCGCGCGCGCGTTGGGCTGCCCGGTCATTCCCGCGGGTCCGGGCCAGACCGAACAGCAACTCGAGATGATCGCGCACCTGAAGCCCGCCGGTTACACCGGGACGCCGGATTTTCTGAAGATTCTTCTCGATGCAGCGAAGACCGCGAACCGCGACGTGTCCTGCATCAAAAAGGCGCTGGTCTCGGGCGCGGCCTTTCCGCCGTCGCTGCAAGCGGAAGTGAAATCGCGCGGCGTCGATGCCTATCAGACCTATGCCATCGCCGACATGGGTGTGGTCGCCTACGAGTCTGCCGCGCGCGAAGGCTTGATCGTGAACGAAGACGTGCTCCTCGAAATCGTGCGGCCGGGGACGGGTAATCCTGTTGCCGAAGGCGAAGTCGGCGAAATCGTCGTGACCTCGTTCAATCAGCATCATCCATGGATTCGTCTTGCGACCGGCGATCTTTCTAAAGTGATGAAGGGCGTGTCGCCCTGCGGCCGGACCAACACGCGGATTGCCGGCTGGATGGGGCGTGCCGATCAGACCACGAAAGTAAAGGGTATGTTCGTGCGGCCCGAACAGATCGCCGAACTTTCCAAGCAGCATCCCGGCTTGCAGAAGCTACGCCTTGTGGTCACACGCGAGAACGAACAGGACGCGATGACCTTGCGCGCGGAAAGCGCGAATGGCGGGGCGGACTTACCGGATAAAGTGGCGGCTACCTTGCAGGCGGTGACGAAACTCAAGGGCCGTGTCGAGATCGTCGCGGTCGGGTCGCTGCCGAACGACGGCAAGGTGATTTCGGACGAGCGCGGTTAGCGAGCAACAATCCGACCTTCCGCGACCGTCTTCACAGTGCCAAGCGATTTCAGATAAGCGATCACTTCGTTCGCGAGCAGCGGCGCGTCGGCGTCCGGCGTCACACGCTTGGCAGTACGGAACGTGGCATAGTCGTCGCCGCCGCGTGCGAGGAAATCCAGTATCGCAACACGATAGACGCGGTTTGGCTCGACCGGCTTTCCGGCGACCTCAAGCGAGATCACGCGCTTTCGCATCGGCTGTTTCGGATCGAACACGAGTTTCATGCCGGATACTTGCGGGAAGCGGCCCGCCGGCACCGGCACCTGCGCAACCCCGTTCTCCATCGCGAGCAGAAGGTCCGCGCCGGTAATCTCGACCACGACCATGCGGTTGTTGAAGGGAAGTTCGGCAAGCACATCCCTGATCCGGATGTCCGAACCGGGCGCATAGACTTTTCCGGAGCGGATGCCGCCACCATTAATGACGGCAGCTTCGGCCTTCATCGAAACCCGCATCGCGTCCGCAAACAGATTGCCGATCGCGGCTTCGCGGGTGCGGATGATCGCGTTACGGCTGTCGAGTTCGACGGCGGTCTTTGCGATCGCGACCTCGGTTTCGCGCGAGAAATCTTCCTGATAGCGCGCGACGGCAGCCGCGACTGCGGCGTCGGGTTTTATGTCGGCGGTGTCGATCACGCGGAATTTAGGCCACCAGGTCGTGACCCGCTTGCCGTCACGCACAACAACGGAAAGCTCGATGTCGATGCAGGTAACGTAGAAGGCGTCGTAGCCGGACTCCACGATCCCGACCTGGCCGTCATACTGCACGAAGAGATCGTGGGTGTGGCCGGTGAGCAGCAATTCGGCGGCCTGCGCGAATTGCAGGAGAAACGCGTCACCGCGGTCGCAATGCAGGACCGCGCAGACGAAGTCCGCGCCTTCCTTGCGCAAGAGTTCGGCCTGCTCTTTCGTGGTGTCCACGCAAGGCAGGAACTTCAAATCCTCGGGCGAGGAAAGGCGCGCCGATTTCTCGTAGGCGATGCCGGTGAGACCGAGCTTCACGCCGTCGAAATCGAAAATCTTGCGGTCGATGTGACCGGGAACGGGATTTCCGTTCGCAAGACGAAGGTTCGCGCCATAGAGCGGAAACTTCGCTTCGCTCATGCGCTCGAGAAACGTGTCGCGTCCGAAGTCGAATTCGTGGTTTCCCGACACGAAAATATCCGGCGCGATCAGGTTGGTGAGTGCCACGATGTGCTTGCCGCGGTCGAAGCCCGACATCAGCGAGGGCGAGAGCGTATCGCCGCCATGCGCCACGACCACGTTCTTGTTCTTGGCGCGCTCGTCTTTCACGACGGTGGCGAGACGGGCAAAGCCGCCGCGGGCCTTGCCGTCGGGCAGCACCTGCTCGTTCATGATGTAAAAGTCGTTGAACAGGACGAAGGTGATCTTGGTCGCAGCTACCGGCTGCGCCCATGCCGGCCGCCATGCGGCGAGCGAGGTTACGAGGGCTGACAAACTGGCGAGAAAGCTGCGGCGTGAAAGCATTTTTTAGTGCTACGTTCTGTCCCTGATCGCCCCGGTGCATCGGCGCCGACACCCTTCTATATTGCCTTGTCATGAAAATCGAACAAGCCCGGCGGCCTTCGGACCACCCAGCCACTTCGCCCAAAATCGGCGTGCTTCTCGTCAATCTCGGCACACCCGACGCGACCGATTACTGGTCGATGCGGCGCTACCTGAAAGAGTTTCTCTCCGACCGCCGCGTGATCGAGGCACCCCGCGCGCTGTGGTGGTTCGTGCTGAACGTCATCATTCTCTCGAAGCGCCCGCAGGCCAAGGGCAAGGATTACGACAAGATCTGGAATCGCGAGAGAAACGAAGGGCCGCTGAAAACTATCACGCGAGCGCAAAGCGAGAAGCTGGCAAGCTCGATGAGTGGCATGAATAATCTCATCGTCGATTGGGCGATGCGCTACGGAAACCCTTCGATCGCGTCGCGTCTGAAACATTTGCAGGAACAGGGCTGCGATCGCATCCTTGCGGTGCCACTTTATCCGCAATACGCGGCAGCGACGACTGCGACCGTCGCAGACAAGGTTTTCGACGCGCTGAAAGAAATGCGCTGGCAGCCCGCGATCCGCATTGCACCACCCTGGCACGACGATCCGGTTTATATCGAAGCGGTGACAGCGTCGTTGCAAGCCGATATCGCGAAGCTCCCGTGGAAGCCGGATGTCATCCTGTCGTCATTTCATGGCGTGCCGCTCGAATATCTTTTGAAGGGCGATCCTTATTATTGCCAATGCGTGAAGAGCGCGCGGCTGATGCGCGAGCGGCTCGGGATGACGGACCAGCAATTCGCGCTGACGTTCCAGTCTCGCTTCGGCAAAGACGAGTGGTTGCAGCCCTACACCGACAAGACGGTGGAGGCGCTCGCAAAATCCGGCGTGAAGAATCTGGCGATCGTGACGCCCGGCTTCGTCGCCGATTGTCTCGAAACGATTGAAGAAATCGGCATGGAGAACGCGGACATTTTCCGCGAACACGGTGGGGAAAACTTTACCGCGGTTCCATGCCTCAACGATTCCGATGCCGGAATGAAGGTAATCCGTCACGTGGTGATGCGGGAATTGTCAGGTTGGGTCTGACGAGAACGTGAGAATCAGCGATACTTGCGGGCGCGGCGAGGCCGCGCCATGTTTATTTAGGTTCCGGATTATTGCGCGGGGAGGCGCCTCTCATGGACGGCTTTAGCATTTTCGTTCTGGTCATCCTCATCATTGCGATCGCGACGGTGTTCGCTGGCGTCAAGACGGTGCCGCAGGGTTATCACTATACGGTCGAGCGCTTCCGCCGCTACACGACTACCATGACCTCGGGCCTTAACTTCATCGTTCCCTTCATGGACCGCATCGGCGCCAAGGTGAACATGATGGAGCAGGTGATCGACGTTCCGACACAGGAAGTCATCACACGCGACAACGCGACCGTCGCGGTCGACGGTGTCGCCTTCTATCAGGTGTTCGACGCCGCGCGCGCTAGCTACGAAATCACCAATCTCAATCGTGCCATCCAGAACCTGATCATGACCAACATCCGAACCGTGATGGGTTCGATGGATCTCGATATGCTTCTGTCCCACCGCGACGAGATCAACGACCGGTTGTTGAAGGTTGTGGATGCGGCTTCTTCGGTCTGGGGCGTGAAGATCACCCGCGTCGAAATCAAGGACATCGTGCCGCCGGCGGACCTTGTCGCGGCGATGGGACGCCAGATGAAAGCCGAGCGCGAGAAGCGCGCGGTCATTCTCGAGGCCGAAGGCCAGCGGCAGTCGGAAATCCTGCGCGCCGAAGGCGAAAAGCAATCCCAGATTCTTGAAGCCGAAGGCCGCCGCGAGGCCGCGTTCCGCGACGCCGAAGCGCGCGAGCGGCTTGCCGAAGCCGATGCGAAAGCGACGACGGTGCTGAGCCATGCCGTCGCGGGCGGGCAGGCATCTGCGCTGAACTATTACATCGCCGAAAAATACGTGAAGGCGATGGAAGAGTTTGCGCGCTCGCCCAACCAGAAGGTGTTCATGTTGCCCTATGAGGCGACTGCTATCCTCGGGTCGCTCGGCGGCATTGCCGAATTGTCGAAGTCGGTATTTGGCGACGATCGCCCCGGCACGAGCGGACCGACCGGCCCGCGCCGCGGCGGTTCGTAAGGGGGCGCGCCATGAATTTCCTCACCCAGCTCGGCGTCTGGAACTGGTTTATCCTCGGCGGCCTTCTGCTCGCGGTAGAAGTGCTAGTGCCGGGCGCTTTCATGCTCTGGCTCGGTCTCGCCGCGATCGCGACCGGAATCATCGGCTTTATTCTTCCGCTTAGTTGGCAGATTCAGATCGTGGTGTTCGCGGTGCTTTCCGTGATCTCGGTGTTGATCGGCCGCAAGATCCAGCCGGGTGCGCAGGTCGACAGTGACAAGCCTTTCCTCAACAGGCGGCACGACGCTTTTGTCGGCCGCGTGTTCACGCTGGAAGAGCCGATCGTGCACGGCAACGGCCGCATTCGTATCGACGACTCGACCTGGCGTGTAAGCGGCCCGGATTGTCCCGCGGGCACGAGAGTGCGTGTCGAGAAGGCCGACGGCGCGACGTTGATCGTCGCAAAAGCGAGCTAATTTTATCGAAGCACGATCTTTTCCGAAAACCGCTTCGTACTTTTCGGGATCGTGCTTAGGCCACGCCGATCCGCAACAGATCGTGCAGATGCACGAGGCCTACCGGCTTTTTGTTTTCGACGACAAAAAGCGCGGTGATGTTCGAGGCATTCAAGTGCTCGAGCACCTCGGATGCAAGCTGATCGCTGCGCGCCGATTTCGGATTGCGCGTCATCACCTGATCGACCGTAGACGACAGAAGATCGGCGCGCATATGGCGGCGCAGATCGCCGTCGGTGACGATCCCGGAAAGATTGCCGGCACTGTCCATCACGCCGACGCAGCCGAAGCCTTTCGCGGACATTTCGACAATCGCGTCCGACATCAGCGTCCCGGTCTTAACAAGCGGGAGCTTCTCGCCCGCGTGCATGATGTCACGGACGAAGGTGAGGCTTGCGCCGAGTTTTCCGCCCGGATGCAGCGCCTTGAAATCCAGCGCAGTGAAGCCGCGGCTCTCCAGGAGCGCGACCGCCAAGGCGTCGCCGAGCGCAAGTTGCATCAAGGTCGAAGTCGTAGGTGCGAGACCGTTCGGGCAGGCTTCCGGTGCGGCGGGCAGAATGAGCGAGAAGTTGGCCGCCTGTGCCAGCGCAGAATTGGCTTGCGATGTAATCGCGATCAGCGGCACGCGGAACCGCTTGGCATAATCGATGAGATCGCGCAGTTCCGCGGTCTCGCCTGACCACGACAACGCGAGAATGATATCGGTCTTGTCCGAGATCACGCCGAGGTCGCCATGGCTCGCTTCGCCGGGATGCACGAAATAGGCGGGCGTTCCGGTCGAGGAAAGCGTGGATGCGATCTTGCGTCCGACATGGCCGCTCTTGCCCATGCCGGTCACGATCACGCGGCCGGTCTCGGCGCGGGGGCCCGACACGCCACGGATCTTTTCCACAGCCTCGGTGAAGCTTCGGCCAAGCTCGCCGTTGAACGCCGCCGACAGCGCGCTCAGGCCGCTTGCTTCGGTCGCAAGCGTGCGGAGCGCGGAGGCGGTGTAGGGCGAAGCAGAGGTCTGCGCCGCGTTTTTGCTGGGCTTTTGCATCGGAACCTTGGGCCGCTTCTGGCCCTCTTTTGGGGCCGGAACGGACGGATTCCCTAGCACAGGCAAAGGGTTTGAGGCCAATCGGCGGCCTCGCACAACGAAGCATTAACCATGCCTGTTTTACCTTCATTAACTATCCAAGCCATTCTCGGATCACGCCTTTGCCGGGTTGTATTTCGTCACGAGTGCGGGTTTTCCGGTGCTGGCGGGCTTTGTCTGCCGGCCTGCTTGCGCTCGTATGCGTGACCGCCGCACAGGCGCAGAGCAACGAGGTCCCGCTTCAGAAAAAAAGCCTGCCGTCTTCGGTCACGGACAGCCTGATCGACTCGCCGCGCGTGGTCGGAAGCGTGCCGGTCAGCGGCGCGGGCGAGACGGGATATCTTTCGCAGAAGAAGAAAACCCAGCCCAAGAAAAAACAGGCGCAGAAGAAAAAGACGAGCGAGCCGCTCGCGGCACCGATGGCCGCCGATCCCAATCTCGCCGCCCGCAATCCGTCGCTGTTGCGGACGCAGGCTGCCGCTCCGGAAATTACCGGATCAATCTCGCCGCTCCGCAGGAGGCTACGTCGTCAAGAGGATGAGCCGTTCGGTCCGGTCGGTTTTTATTCCGGCGCATTTTTGCTGAAGCCGAGCTTCGAGTTGCAAAGCGGCTACGACTCCAATGCCGAAAAGGTCGTGAACGGCAAAGCCTCGTGGTTCAACACGGTGCAGGGCGCACTGCTCGCGCAGTCGCAATGGCAGCGCCACGAACTCACGCTCGACCTGCGCGGGGCCTACACGGCTTACAACGATGTCGAAGGTGTGGACCGTCCGGACGTGCAGGCGGCATTGCGCGGGCGCATCGACGTAACTTCGTCCACCAAAATAGAGCTGGAGAGCAAGTTCGCGCTGACGACGGAGAATCCCGGCAGCCCCGACGCCATCGCGGCCGTGCGGCGCCAGCCGAATGTCTATGCCTTCGGGCAGACCGCGGCACTTGTGCAGCGCTTTAATCGTTTTGAACTCACGACCGGCATCGGCATCGAGCGCAATATTTATGAAAACGCGGAGCTGACGAACGGCGCGGTCACGAGTCTCGCCGACCGCGACTACACCGCTTATTCCGCGCGGCTGCGTGGCGCTTATGAATGGACGCCGGATATGAAGCCGTTCGTCGAGGCCAGCATCGACCGGCGTGAGCGCGATCTGCCGGTGGATTTCAGCGGCGTCATGCGCGACTCCGATGGCTACACGATCCGCGCGGGCCTGACGTTCGGGCGGAAGGAATGGCTGTTCGGCGAGGTCTCGGCGGGCGTCGCGCACCGCAGCTACGCCGATCCCACGCTTCGCGACATCACGGGCGTGATATTCGATGCGCAACTTACCTGGCTTGCGACCGGGCTCACCACCTTCAAGCTGAACGCCGCCTCCGGCATCGACGAAACCTCGGTGCCGGGCGCTTCCGGCGTCATGCGCCACGAGGCGCGCCTTACGATGGAGCACGCGTTGCGCCGCTGGCTGATCGGGTCGGTCAGCGCAGGCTGGCTGCGCGAGGAGTACGAGGGAACCGCGCTGGTTAACGATTATTTACGAATTTCGGCTGCATTGACGTATTCGCTGAACCGGTCGCTCGCGCTCAAGGCGGAATACCGCAATGAGCAGTTCTTCTCGAGCAGCCCGGGGCAGGACTACACGGCGAACATCGGACTGATCGGAATCCGTTTACAGAGATAAGTCCGCCGCCGTTCTCGCGAAGTTTGTACTGCGTATTCTGCGGGGACGAGATGAAGAGAGTAGCGTTTGTTGCGCGCCTTGCCGCGCTCAGTGTAGTCGCGGCTACGCTTTCCGCCTGTGCCAGCGATCCGACGACCACGCAAAGCGCGGTCGAGCCGGTGCGCGCGCCCAATCTTCCCGGCAAGCAGGCCAACCAGCAGGCCAAACATCCCGCGATGCAGCCGCAGGCGATTTCGGCCGACGCCGCGAATTTCAAACAGTGCATCGCGCAGCTCAGCGGGCAGGCGCAGCAGCGCGGCATTGCGCCCGCAATTTATAATCGCGAAACGAGCGCTCTCGATCCCGACATGAAAATTCTGGAGCTGATGGACCGTCAGCCAGAATTCACGAAAGCGGTCTGGGACTATATCGACCAGCTCGTCGCAGAGCGGCGCATCAATCAGGGCCGCGAAATGTTCGCGGCCCATCGCGCGACCTTCCAGCGCATCGAGCAGACTTATGGCGTCGATCCTTACGTCGTCGTCGCGATCTGGGGGATCGAATCGAATTTCGGCGCGAACCGGGGCGACCGTGACGTTATCCGCTCAACCGCGACGCTGGCCTGTATCGGCCGCAGGCAGGAATATTTCCGTGCGGAATTTCTGGCGGCAATGGAGATCGTTGCGCGCGGCGACATTCAGCGCGAGCGTTTCAAGGGCTCGTGGGCCGGCGCGTTCGGTCAGACGCAATTCATGCCGACGACGTTCAAGCGTCTCGCGGTCGATTTCAACGGCGACGGCAAGCGCGATCTGGTCGACACCATTCCGGATGCGCTGGCATCGACTGCGAACAATCTTGCGCGCAACGGATGGCAGAAGGGAATAAGCTGGGGCTACGAAGTGAAATTACCGCGCAATTTCAACTACGGCCTCGCCGACCGCAACGTGAAGAAATCGGCGCAGGAATGGGCTTCGCTCGGCGTGCGCCGTATCCGCGATCAGGCTTTCCCACAGACACAGGGCTATATTCTCGCGCCCGCAGGCGCGCGTGGGCCTGCGTTCCTGATGACGCGTAATTTCGAGATGATCCTGCGCTACAACCCGGCCGACGCTTATGCGCTTGCGATCGGTCATCTCGCGGATCGCATTCGCGGCGGCGCGCCGTTCGAAGGCGACTGGCCGCGCGGCGAGCAGGTGTTGTCGCGTGCCGAGCGCATGGAGTTACAAGAGCGGTTGTCTGCGCTCGGGCTCTATAGCGGCGTGATGGACGGCAGGCTGGATGAAAAGACGCGCGCGGCGCTCGCCGCATACCAGCGAAAGAACGGCATTACTGCGGATTCGTTTGCGACAGTTGCCGTGCTCGAGCGCTTGCGGCAGAACCGCTAGGCGTTAGCGCGGCAGGATCGTCTCGCCCATCAGGAATTTGTCGACCGAGTGCGCGGCCTGGCGGCCTTCGCGGATCGCCCACACGACGAGCGACTGACCGCGGCGCAAGTCGCCGCAGGCGAAAATCTTTTCCTTCGACGATTTGTAATCGACCACGTTCGCCTTCACGTTGCCGCGCGCATCAAGCTCGACGCCGAGGTCTTTGACCATGCCGTCGTGCACGGGGCTGACGAAGCCCATCGCCAAGAGCACCAGATCGGCATCGAGATCGAATTCCGAGCCTTTGACCGGCTGCATTTTTTCGTCGACGCGGGTGCAGCGCAGCTTCTTCACCTTGCCGCCTTCGCCGATGAAGGATTGCGTCATCACCGAGAATTCGCGCTCGGCGCCTTCTTCCTGGCTGGACGAAGTACGCATCTTCAGCGGCCAGTCCGGCCAGACCATCAGCTTGTTTTCTTTTTCCGGCGGCATCGGAAGAATTTCGAGCTGTGTCACGGACTTTGCGCCCTGACGAATCGAGGTGCCGATGCAGTCGGAGCCGGTATCGCCGCCGCCGATCACGATGACGTGCTTGCCGCCGGCGAGAATATCTTTCGCGCCGTTCAGGCTCTCGTTGCCGACGCGGCGGTTCTGCTGCGGCAGGAATTCCATCGCGAAGTGAATGCCATCCATCTCGCGGCCCGGAATCGGAAGATCGCGGCCCTTTTCTGCGCCGCCCGCGAGCACTACCGCGTCATGTTCTTTCGCGATCTTGTCGATCGCGACGTTCACGCCGATATGCGTGCCGTAATGGAATGTGACCCCTTCCGCCTGCATCTGCTCGACGCGGCGGTCGATGTAGTGTTTTTCCATCTTGAAGTCGGGAATACCGTAGCGAAGCAGGCCACCGGCTTTCGCGAACTTCTCGAACAGATGCACATCATGACCCGCGCGCGCGAGTTGCTGCGCGCAAGCCATGCCCGCGGGACCCGAGCCGATCACGGCAACCTTCTTGCCGGTTTTCGTCGCAGCTATCTGCGGCTTGAGCCAGCCTTCCTTGTAGGCGCGGTCGGCAATCGCGGCTTCGATGGTCTTGATCGAGACCGGCGTGTCTTCGAGGTTCAGCGTGCAGGAAGCTTCGCAGGGCGCCGGGCAAACGCGGCCCGTTACTTCCGGAAAATTATTCGTCGAGTGCAGGTTGCGCGCGGCTTCTTCCCAATCGCCGCGATAGACCAGATCGTTCCAGTCGGGGATCTGGTTATTCACCGGGCAACCGTTGTGGCAATACGGAATGCCGCAATCCATGCAGCGCGCCGCCTGATCGCGCGTCTCTTTTTCGGAGAGCGGCTCGACAAATTCTTTGTAGTGCTTGATGCGCTCGTCCACCGGCGCGTAGGGCCGGTCCTCGCGCTCGATTTCGAGGAAGCCTGTGATCTTACCCATTTTACTTAAGCCCCCGCAGCGAGACGCGGCTGTTCTTGCGCGATTTTCTGCATTTCGCCAAGAGCGCGGCGGAATTCATGCGGCATGATCTTGCGGAACTTGCCGATATAGCTGTTCCAGTCCGCCAGGATTCCGGCGGCGCGTTTGGAGCCTGCGTACTTCGCGTGGTTTTCGATTAAGTGCTTGAGCCGCTCGGCGTCGTAGCTGCCAAGATGCTCCTTCACGAGGATGCGCGGCATGGCTTCCGGATCGCCGGACTCGACCACTTTCTCGAGGCCGACCATCGCCATGTTGCAGCGGGATTCGAACGTGCCGTCTTCGTCGAGCACGTAAGCGACACCGCCCGACATGCCGGCCGCGAAGTTGCGTCCGGTACGCCCTAGCACGACGACGATGCCGCCGGTCATGTATTCGCAGCCGTGATCGCCGGTGCCTTCGACGACAGCAATGGCGCCGGAGTTGCGAACGGCAAAACGCTCGCCGGCGATACCGCGGAAATAGCATTCGCCTTCGATCGCGCCGTAAAGCACGGTGTTGCCGACGATGATCGACTCTTCCGGCACGAACGCGCCGTCTTCCGGCGGGCGCACGATAATATGTCCGCCAGACAAGCCCTTGCCGACATAGTCGTTGGCTTCGCCTTCGAGATCGAAGGTAACGCCACGCGCGAGCCACGCGCCGAAGGCCTGACCCGCGGTGCCCTTCAGGCGAACCTGAATGGTGTCGTGGGGTAGGCCGGCGTGACCGTAGCGCCTGGCGACTTCACCCGAGAGCATCGCGCCAGTGGAGCGATCCACGCTCTTGATGGGCATCTGGATGCGAACCGGCGCACCGCGATCGAGCGCGGCCTTCGACTCAACAATTAATTTGCGATCGAGCACGCGCTCCAGATGATGGTTCTGGCGTTCGTTGTTCCAGATCGCGACGCCCTTCGGCGCATTCGGCTTCGAGAACAGCTTCGAGAAGTCGAGGCCGTTTGCTTTCGCGTGCGCAATCACTTTGGTGCGATCCAGCATCTGCATCTGGCCGACCATTTCGTTGAAGTTCTTGTAGCCGAGGGCTGCCATGATCTCGCGGACTTCTTCGGCAACGAAGAAGAAGTAGTTGATGACGTGCTCAGGCGCACCCTTGAAACGCTTGCGCAGCACGGGGTCCTGCGTCGCGACGCCGACCGGACAGGTATTCAAATGACACTTGCGCATCATGATGCAGCCGGCCGCAATCAGCGGCGCGGTGGCAAAGCCGAATTCGTCCGCGCCGAGAAGCGCCCCGATGATGACGTCGCGGCCGGTGCGGAAGCCGCCATCCACCTGGACCGCGATGCGGCCGCGCAGACGGTTATGCACGAGCGTCTGGTGCGTTTCGGCAAGGCCGATTTCCCACGGGCTGCCCGCGTGCTTCAGCGAAGTGAGCGGAGATGCACCGGTGCCGCCTTCGTAGCCCGAGATCGTCACGTGATCGGCGCGGGCCTTCGAGACGCCAGCCGCGACCGTGCCAACACCGACTTCGGAAACGAGCTTCACCGAAACATCGCCTGCCGGGTTCACGTTCTTCAGGTCGTAGATGAGCTGCGCGAGATCCTCGATCGAGTAGATGTCGTGATGCGGCGGAGGCGAGATGAGGCCCACGCCCGGCGTCGAGTGGCGCACGCGCGCAATCACGTCATCGACCTTATGGCCGGGCAACTGACCGCCTTCGCCGGGCTTTGCGCCCTGCGCCATCTTGATCTGCATCATGTCCGAATTGACGAGATACTCGGTGGTGACGCCGAAACGCCCGGACGCCACCTGCTTGATCGCTGAGCGCATCGAGTCGCCGTTCGGCATCGGCTTGAAACGGTCGGCTTCTTCGCCGCCTTCGCCGGTGTTCGATTTGCCACCGATGCGGTTCATCGCAATCGCAAGCGTGGTGTGCGCTTCGCGCGAGATCGAACCGAAGCTCATGGCACCCGTGGCAAAGCGCTTCACTATATCCTTCGCGCTTTCCACTTCGGAAAGTTCGACCGGTGCGCGGCCGTCTTCTTTCGCGTCCTTGATGCGGAACAAGCCGCGGATCGTGAGCAGCTTTTCGGCTTGTTCGTTCAGGATGCGCGCATACTCGCGATACTGGTCCTGCGAATTGCCGCGCACAGCGTGCTGCAAGAGCGATACCGTCGGCGCGGTCCAGGCGTGCGCTTCGCCACGCGTGCGGACCGCGTATTCGCCACCGACATCCAGCATCTCGCGCAGGATCTGCGCTTCGCCGAAGGCCTCGGTGTGACGCCGTGCGGTTTCGCGCGCGATGTCGTCGGTGCCGGCACCCTCGATCTTGGTCGCGGTGCCGGTGAAATATTTCGCAACGAATTCGGCCTTCAAGCCCACCGCATCGAAAATCTGCGCGCCGCAATACGACTGATAGGTGGAGATGCCCATCTTCGACATCACCTTCATCAGGCCCTTGCCGACCGCCTTGATGTAGCGCTTGACGATTTCCTTCTCGTCGGGCTTGCCCGGAATATCGTTACGCATCGCGAACATGGTTTCGAACGCGAGATACGGATTGATCGCTTCCGCGCCATAGCCCGCAAGACAAGCGAAGTGATGCACTTCTCGCGGCTCGCCGGATTCGACGACAAGGCCGACCGAGGTGCGCAAACCTTTGCGGATCAGGTGATGATGAACCGCCGCACAGGCGAGCAGCATCGGCAGTGGAATTTGTTCAGCTGAGACCGCGCGATCCGAGAGAATAATGATGTTGCAGCCGGCCTTAACGGCGGCTTCCGCGCGGTCGCAGAGCCGGTCGAGCGCAGGCTCCAGCCCGCCCGCGCCCTGATCGGCGGGGTAGGTGACATCGAGCGTCTTCGAGTTGAAGTGCGAGTCGACGCCGTCGTTGATCTCGCGGATTTTTTCGAGATCTTCGTTGGTCAGGATCGGCTGATGCGCCTCCAGGCGCTTGTTCTTCGACGCGCCTTCCATGTCGAGGATGTTCGGGCGCGGACCGATGAACGAGACCAGGCTCATCACGATCTCTTCGCGGATAGGATCGATCGGCGGGTTCGTGACCTGTGCGAAGTTCTGCTTGAAATAGGTGTAGAGCGCCTTCGGTTTCTCGGAGAGCGCGGAGATCGGTGTGTCGTTGCCCATCGAGCCGGTCGCTTCCTCGCCGTTCGCGGCCATCGGCGACATCAGCAACTTCAGGTCTTCTTCCGAATAACCGAAGGCCTGCTGACGGTCCAAGAGCGAAAGGTTCGAACGCGGTACCGCATTCTTCGGCGCCGGAAGCTTTTCGACCACAAGCTGCGTGTCATCCAGCCACTGCTGATACGGATGGCTTGCCGCAATCTCGTCCTTCAGTTCGTCGTCGGGAATGAGCCGGCCCTTCGCAAGATCGACCAAGAGCATCTTGCCCGGTTGCAGGCGCCACTTGCGAACAATCTGATCTTCCGGAACGGGGAGCACGCCCATTTCGGACGCCATGATGATGCGCTCGTCCTTGGTGATGAAGTACCGCGCAGGACGCAGACCGTTGCGGTCGAGGGTCGCGCCGATCTGAAGTCCATCGGTGAATACGACCGCTGCCGGGCCGTCCCACGGCTCCATGAGTGCTGCGTGATACTCGTAAAACGCGCGGCGCTTCTCATCCATCATGCGATTGCCGGCCCATGCTTCCGGGATCAGCATCATCATCGCGTGCGAGAGCGAGTAGCCGCCTTGCGTCAGAAACTCGAGCGCGTTGTCGAAGCAGGCGGTGTCCGACTGGCCTTCATAAGAGATAGGCCAGAGCTTCGAGATATCCTGACCAAACAACGGCGAAGAAACCGACGCCTGGCGCGCCGCCATCCAGTTCACGTTGCCGCGCAGTGTGTTGATTTCGCCGTTGTGCGCGACCATCCGGTAGGGATGGGCGAGCGACCAGGTCGGGAAGGTGTTCGTCGAGAAACGCTGATGCACGAGCGCAAGTGCGCTTTCGAAATCCGCGTCGTGCAGGTCCGGATAATAAGAGCCGAGCTGATCGGCGAGGAACATGCCCTTGTAGACGACCGTGCGGCAGGAAATCGAAACCGCGTAATAGTCAGCAAGCCTGCGTTCGCGCTTGTTGTAAATTTTGTTCGAGATGACCTTGCGCAAAATATAGAGACGCCGTTCGAACTCGTCGTCGCTCTTGATGCTTGCGCCGCGGCCGATGAACACCTGCACGTGTACGGGCTCGGTCGGCTTTACCGACTCGCCCAGCGTGGAGTTGTCGGTCGGCACGTCACGCCAGCCGAGCAACTTCATGCCTTCCTCGGCAATCGCTTCGGCGTAGATGTCGATGATGACCTGACGCCATTGCGGCTCGCGCGGCAAAAAAAGGTAGCCGATCGCGTATTCGCCGGGGGCGGGAAGTGCGAAGCCAAGCTGCTTCGTCTTCTTCGTAAAAAACTTGTGCGGGATCTGCACGAGGATGCCGGCGCCGTCGCCGGCGCGCGGGTCCGCGCCGACCGCGCCGCGATGCTCCAGGTTAAGCAAAATCGTGAGCGCGTCTTCGACGATCTGATGCGACTTGCGGCCCTTGATGTCCGCGATGAAGCCGACGCCGCAGGAGTCTTTCTCGTCACGTGGATCGAATAGGCCCTGCGCTTGCGGCGTGCTCCAGTCAGCACGCACGGTTTTCGTCGGCGCAGCCTTCAAGCCGCACGCCGATCCCGTTTTTCCGTACTGACCCGTCTTCATTGCCTTGTCCCTTTACGTCTTCGTCTTGCGCCGAACCCCGAACCCCGCGCCGTTTTCGGCTCGTAGCCCGGTGGCTCGCGATTTTCTGATCGCCCGGCGCGCCAAGTCTGTCGTCTCGGCTTGTCCGCCGTGCAAAGTCTGCGCCGGGCCGGCGAACCAGCTTTTTCCTGACGCTTCCGGCTTGTTATTTGTGCGTGCCGGTCGCCTGAGCCGCCGCGAGAACTAGGACAGCATTGCTGTCTAATACCCTGACAGATTTCTAATTGCCCTTCAAGCGAGCAAAGGGGTTTTCTTGCGGGGTTACCGCCGCCTACGAAAGAAAACGTATGGGGGGAATGTGTCCGGCGCAATGCTATTGCGGGAATTGGGTCGCATGGCATCCGGGCAAGGGCTCCGGCTAGGGTCATCGCAGGGGCTGATCTTGGAGAGATTCCGGACGAGCAGTTTTGGCGGGTGGCGGCGGCCGATGGGCTGGCTCGCTTCCTATGCGCTCGTCCTGCAACTCGTCCTCGGCGCGCTCGCGGGCGGGCAAGTCTCGGCGCAAGCAGCTGGGCAGAACTGGTCCTTCTTCGAAATCTGTTTCGGCAAGGGTGCTTCGCAAGGCGAACTGCCCGATGGCGTGCCTGCGAAACACACAAGCAAGTGCGCGGCTTGCGTGCTCGCGGCAGCGAGCGTTGCTGCGCTCGCGCCGGGAACCGTTGTCGCCGAAGCCCCGAGCTTCATCGTTTCCGAAAGCGTCTGGATTTCGTGCGAAACGCATTTCGCGCGCTTTGAATCTTATTCGTCACAACGACAAAGAGCGCCTCCGACCGCTGCGTGAAGGCCGGCCAAGCCGGACTCGCCCGCAGTTGAACTCTTAAAATTCGGGGCTACTCATGTTTTCGTTTCGCGCATTCGCTTGCGCGGTGTTTGCGCTGATCGTCAGCGCAAGCGCCGCTTTCTCACATCCAACACTCACACAACGCTCGGCGCCTGCCGACTCGTATTTCCGCGCTTCCTTCACAGTGCCGCATGGCTGCGATGGCGCGGCTACTACCAAGGTTTCGATCTGGCTTCCTGAAAGCGTCCTGCAGGCGCGGCCGATGGTAAAGCCGGGTTGGAAGATCGAAATCCAGCGCGTCAAACTCGAGAAAGAACTCGAAGGGCCGCATGGTTACAAGATTACGCATCGCGTGGCGAAAGTGATTTTTTCCGGCGGCAATCTGCCGGACGATCATTTCGACGAGTTCACGCTTTCGCTTCGGCTGCCGAAAGAAGCGGGCACGCTTTATTTTCCGGTCGAGCAAGTGTGCGGGGACAAGATTCGCGCCTGGAATGAAATTCCGTCGCCAAGCCAGAAGCTGCACGATCTCGAAAATCCCGCAGCACAACTCACTGTCACGCCAAAGCCGTAAGCGTCATGAAGAACGCCTTACGCTTTGGCGCACTTTGCGCCGTCCTCGTGCTGCCTGTAACCGCGCCGGCACAGGAGAATCTGCCGACGATCAGCATCGAGGCCGACCGCCTCGGTGGTGCGCTCACTGTGCCAACGACCGCGCAGGCCGAGCGTGAACTTCGGCAAATACCGGGCTCCGTTACGGTTATCCCGGATACGCAGTTCAATTTGCAGCGCTCGACCACCGTCAAAGACGTGCTCGATTACGTGCCGGGCGTTTTCGCGCAACCAAAATGGGGCGAGGACACGCGGCTTTCGATCCGCGGTTCGGGGCTCTCGCGCAATTTTCATCTACGCGGCGTGCAGCTCTTTATGGATGGCATTCCGATCAATACCGCCGACGGTTACGGCGACTTTCAGGAAATTGATCCTTCTGCTTACAGATTTATCGAAGTCTACAAGGGCGCGAATGCGTTACGCTTCGGCGCCAACGCGCTTGGTGGCGCGATTAATTTCGTGACGCCTTCGGGCCGCGATGCGCAGCACTTCTCGGGCGGTGTCGATCTCGGAAGCTTCGGTTTCCAGCGCTATCAGGCGAGTTCCGCGGGCCTATTAGGTCCGGCGGATTATTTTATCACCGGCGCGTTCCAGCAGCAGGACGGCTTCCGCGATCATAGCTGGGGACACTCGATGCGAGCGGCCGCGAATTTCGGCTATCAGTTCTCGCCGGATGCAGAGACGCGCTTTTATTTCAACGCGAACGATATCGTTCAGCGCATTCCCGGCAGTGTGACACGTACTTCCGCACTGACTTCGCCACGTACGGCAGCGGCAACGAACGTCGCGAACGACTGGCAACGTAATATCCAGTCGGTCAGAATTGCGAACAAGACCACGCTGCGCTTCGACGACACCACGGTCGAACTCGGGATTTTCGGCGTGAACCGCCACCTTGAGCATCCGATCTTTCAGTGGCTCGATTATCGCTATCAGGATTACGGCGCGTTCGTGCGCGTGACCGACGAGCGCATGATCGGCGGCTACAAAAACCGTCTGATTGCCGGCGTGAATATTCACAACGGCCTGCTGAAAAACAGGCAATACGCAAACGGTCCGGGTGCCGGGAAGGGGGCGCTGCTTTCGGCGGCGAACGACCGCTCCGAAAATTACTCGGCTTATGCGGAGAACTCGTTCTACTTCCTGCCGGATGTCGCGCTTGTGACCTCGGCACAACATCTGTTCGCGATCCGCGACCGAGAGAATGTTTTCAACCTTGTGTCAGGCCGCGCCGAGCACAACCTGTTCAGCCCGAAAGCGGGAGTACTCTGGAACGTCGATGCGGGCTGGCAGATTTTCGGCAATTTTTCCGCAAGCGCCGAAGCGCCGAGCTTTGGCGAAGGAACGGCGGTCATTCCATTCACGCAGATCAGGCCGCAGCGGGCAACGACTTTTGAGTTAGGCACGCGCGGACGAAGGCCCGATTTTACATGGGACGCCGTGGTCTATCGCGCGGAAATCAAGAACGAGTTGCTCTGTTATTTCAGCGCGTTCGGAAACTGCAACGTGACCAACGCCGACCGCACGATGCATCAAGGCGTGGAACTTGGCTTCGCGGCCGTGATCCTGAAGTCGATGTTCACGACCGGCGCCGACCCCGATCGCTTGTGGCTGAACATCGCTTACACGTTCAGCGATTTCCGCTTCCGGAACGATGCTGCTTTTGGCAACAACGAATTGCCCGGCGCGCCACGGCACTTCATTCGCGCGGAGTTGCTCTACAAAAATCCGAACGGATTCTTCTTCGGGCCGAACATGGAACTCGTGCCGACCACTTACTTCGTGGATAGCGCGAATACGGTTTCGACCGCGGCTTATGGTATCTGGGGCCTGCGCGCGGGCTACGAGCGTGAGAATTTCTCGCTCTATCTCGATGCGCGGAACCTCTCGAACAAGGCCTATATCGCGAGCACCAGCATCAACAATGTCGCCAACTCCGCCTCGACCTTCTTCGAGCCCAGCAATGGCCGCGCGATTTATGGCGGGGTGCGCGTGAAATACTGACGAAAGACGCGGGAATCGCGCAGCGAAAACCCCCGAAAGCGCACGATTCCCGTCGCAACACCGCCGCAATCGGACGGCGAAATCGCTCGCAGTGGGGGGCGGCTCGTCTTTACGGGGAGAGCTGCCGTGAATTTTAGAAACAAAGTTCTGCGTGCTTCGCTGCTTACGGCCTCGCTCCTTGCGATGGCTGCCGCCGCGCCTGCTTCGGCGCAATATGTCCGCTGGGATCCGGGCGTGCCGCCGCCGGATTACTCGGGAAGAATTCCTCCGCAGCATATCGATGCGATGGTTCGCTCCATGGGCTTTCAGCCGGTGGCCGAACCACGCGTGCGCGGCCCGCTCTGGGTGACGCACGCGGTAGATCGCGACGGACAACAGGTTCGGGTGCTGATCGACGGTTTCTCGGGCCGCGTGATCGACGTGCTGCGCCGTCCATTGCCGCCGCAGCGCCTGGCGGTGGTGCCGCCGCAGGCGAACGGACCGATCAGCGATTATGAAGACGAAGGTCCGGATTACGATTATCGCAATATGCCGCGGCAACGGCCCGCCGACTGGCCGCCTTCGCGGCCGAGCGTGCAACAGCAAGGTCCGCAGGTAATTCCGCTCGATCCGCGCAGCGATAACCGCGTGCCGAATGCGCCGAAATCGAACACGGCAAAGAAAAAAGACACCAAGGATAAAAAGAAGGACGCGACGGCGGCGTTGAATCCGGAAAAGGAAAAAGAGAAAGCGCCTTCGCCGAAATCGCGGCCTGCCGAGGCGCCGAAGGTCGAGGTTCCGAAATCCGAACCGCAGAAAGCGGATGCGCCGAAACCGGATATGCCAAAGGCGGCCGATGTTCCGACCTTCGTCCCGAACGCGGACCAGCGAACGACCGGTTCCGTGCCGCCGAGGACGGCGCCGCAGGAAATAAAGAAAAACGAAACACCGGCAGCCATTCCTCCAATGCAGCCGCCGTTCTGAAAAAAATAAAAGGGCGCCTCACCGATCTCGGGTTTATCCGAGATCGGGTATTAAATGACCAAGTCGGGTAAACCCGACTTGGTTGAGGCGCCCTTTCACTTTCTAGAATTAGCTGTGTTGTTTACGCGGCTTTCGCGTCGATCACTTGCGCTCCATTCTGCGCACCGTTCGCCGTGCCGATCGGAACCTGGCGCGGCTTCTTGGCTTCGGGAATACGGCGCACGAGATCGACATGAAGCAAGCCGTTCTCGACGCTGGCACCCGTCACTTCGACATGGTCGGCGAGCTGGAAGCGGCGCTCGAAGGCGCGGGCCGCGATGCCCTGATAGAGCACTTCGGGTTTCTCATTCGCTTCGGCGGCAGTTTTGTCGCCGCGGATGGTGAGCGCATTCTCCTTCACCTCGATATTGAGTTCCTTGTCGGTGAAGCCTGCGACCGCAACCGTGATGCGGTAGGCATCTTCGCCGGTGCGTTCGATGTTGTAGGGCGGGTAGGCCGGTGCCGGGCCGTCGAAGCTGCCGTCGAGCAGCGAGAACAGGCGGTCGAAACCGACGGTCGAACGATAAAGGGGAGTGAGATCGAATCCACGCATGACATATCCTCCTTGAGAAGCGACATGATGTTGTTGCGCGCCTGCAATCGCGGTTTGCCGTAGCCAAACCAGCGGGCGGTGCAGCCGGATGGCCTGCACAAAGCCCATATGGGCGCGTACTTTGCCCGTTCAAGGCCCTTCGATTGGCAGTCAGAGAGAGCCTGTTTGGCTTAGGTTCATGTCGGGTCGGGCAATGAAGGAGCGTTATGCCAAGGTTTCTTTACGCCTTACTCTTTCTCATTCTCGCTTCGGCCGTAACGCCTCCGCCTGATCCGGCTTTTGCGCAGGAACGCGGGTGGCAGGAGCGCGTTACGCGCGACATCGAAGCGAGAGGGTTCAATAATGTCACAGGTCTGTCGCGCCGAGGCGAGAACTACATTTTTCAGGCGCAGGACCTGTTCGGGGACAAGGTTCGCGTCGTAATGAATACGCAGACCGGCGAGATCGTGGGCCTGAGCCGGGTCATGCCGAAGAAGAAGTAGTCGCGTTCGCCGTTGCCGCTGTGGCCGCGCCATTGTAGGCATCGGGCCAAAGCAACGGCGATTCATGGCTCTCGTCTCCATTCCATCCAATCCGATTCCCGAAGGTGCGATCGACGGCCGCATCAAAGCGTCCGACGGCGTGGAACTGCGTTTCGCGCGCTGGCCTGCACGCGACGGCGGGAATAAGGGCACGGTCTGCGTTTTCCCCGGCCGCGCGGAAATGATCGAGAAATATTTCGAGGTCGTCGGCGAATTGCGCGCGCGCGGGTTCGCAGTGGCGGTATTGGATTGGCGCGGGCAGGGCGGCTCGGCGCGCGCGCTTGCCGATTTGCATAAAGGTCACGTCGGCAATTTCTCCGAATTTCAGCTCGATCTCGAAGCGTTCATGAATGAAGTCGTGCTGCCGAATTGTCCGGCGCCTTATTTCGGGCTTGCGCATTCGATGGGCGGCGCGAACTTATTGCGCGCAATTCACGAGGAGCGGCGCTGGTTTGACCGCGTGGTGCTTTGCGCGCCGATGGTCGACCTACGGATCAAGCGCTATCGCCGGCTGTCGCGCCTCTTTACGCGCTTCATGTCCGCGATCGGCCTTGGCTTCCGGTATATTCCCGGCGGCAGCGCGGTCGCGGTTTCCAATCGTCCGTTCCGGGGCAATCCGGTCTCATCTGACCAAGTGCGCTACGAACGCATCGCCGCGATTGGCGAAGCGGACCCGTCGGTCGGTCTCGGCTCGCCGACACTATCGTGGATTTCGGCGGCATTCGCGCAAACTGCCGAGTTCGAAGACCCGGACTATGCAGCGAAGCTGAAACTTCCAATTCTGATTTTGGCGGCAGGCGACGACCGGCTGGTCTCGACCACGGCCGCCAGGAATTTCGCTGCGCGGCTGCCCGCGGGCAAGATCGTCGTCATTCCTGGGAGCCGCCACGAAATCCTGATCGAGCGCGATCCTATCCGCGCGCAGTTCTGGGAAGCCTTCGACGCTTTCGTGCCGGGACCGAACGCTGCGTAGCGCGGCGTTTATTTATTCAGAAGTTCGAGCGCGGCCTGATGCACGCGCTTGTCGCCGGCGGCAACGATCTGGCCGCCGTTCGCGGCACTCTCGCCCTGCCAGTTGGTCACGACACCGCCGGCGCCCTCGATGATCGGGATCAGCGCCACGATGTCGTAGGCGTCGAGACCTGCCTCGATAACAAGATCGACGTGGCCGGCCGCGACCATGCAATAAGCGTAGCAATCGCCGCCGTAGCGCGAGAGCCGCGCGTTCTTTTCTATGCTTTCGAAGCGCGCGCGCTCTTCCGGCTTGAAGAGCTGCGGACTGGTCGTGAACAGCAGCGCGTCGTCGAGGGACGCGCATTTGCGTGTCATCAGTTTGCGCTCGCCTGCGGGGCCGCGATATCTCGCACTCCCGCCATCGCCGGTGAAGCGCTCGCCGACGAAAGGCTGCGCCATCATGCCGTAAACCGGCGCCTCGTCCTTGCAGAGACCGATCAGCGTGCCCCAGACCGGCAAACCGGCGATGAAGGACTTGGTGCCGTCGATGGGGTCGAGCACCCAAGTATAGGGTGCATCGCTTGTCACATCCTCGAACTCTTCGCCGACGATGCCGTGTGCCGGGAAATGTTTGCGGATCAGCGCGCGCATCGCGGTCTCGGCGGCGCGGTCGGCCGCAGTCACCGGGTCGAACGCGCCTTTGAGTTTCTTGTTCTCGACCGTGAGCGTAGTGCGGAAAAACGGCAGGATCGCTTCGCCCGCGACGGTTGCGAGTTCATCGACGAATGCTGCGAAATCGACTGCGCCCATGGTTCTGTAGCCGCTTAGCGCGGCGCGAAGGCTTTGCGATTACAGGCGGGGGTGAGGTCGGTGAGTTGCTTGATGTCGGCCGTCTGTTTTCCAGCTGCGAAGTCCTTCATCAGCACGTCAAACTGCGCTTCGTTGAAGAGCTTCTGGCCGCCTTCCACCACGCAGAGACAATAGTCGTCGCATTGCGGACGCTGCGCTTCCGGCACGCGCGGGTTTTTGCGGCACGCACCCAGGCAGTCGTTCAGAAAGTCTGTGCGCTGCTTGGAACTCCACTGTGCTGAGGCAGGAGTTGTGACGGCGAGCGTACAGGCTATAGCGAAAGCAACTCCAACTAATCGCTTCGGATTCATGCCCGCCTCCCTTTGCAAACGAACCGCAATCTAGCGGTCGCCATGTGATTCCGGCAACGCCTCACTGCGCTTTGGCCGGTTGAAGTCGAGGCTTTGGCGTGGCACTCGCTTGGATACACATAAACAGGGCGAATGCCCGGTAAAGACCCAAGGGAGAGCAGCGTGAAGGGCGACGAGAATACCGCCGGTGGCACCGGCGCGCCCTCCGGCTTGCAACTCGATCTTTGGGCCGGAATCTGGCTCGTGGGCGTGCTTTCGACGGCGCAACTGGTGAGCCAGTTTCTCCGCAGCGCGATCAGCGTGATCGGCCCCGATCTCGTTACCGAACTGAATTTGAGCGCTGCCGGTCTCGCGCTCTTGTCGAGTTCGTTCTTTCTCGCGTTTGCCTTGGCCCAGGTTCCGGTCGGTATGCTGATCGACCGCTTCGGTCCGCGCCTGACCATGCTGTGGTCGACCGTACTCGCCGTCGCCGGCTGCATCGTGTTTGCGTTCGGGCCGGACCTGAACACGCTCGTGTTGGGGCGCGTGCTGATGGCGCTCGGATGCTCCAGCTTCTACGTGGCGCCGCTTGCGATCTATTCGCGCTGGTTCAAGCCGAAATATTTTTCGACCGTCACCGGCATCCAGCTTGGGCTTTCCGGTCTCGGCTTGTTGGCTGCAACATCTCCGCTTGCCTTCGCCGCATCCACGATCGGCTGGCGCATCAGCTTCGTGATTGTCGCGGTGCTGGCGCTGCTGTCGGGCCTGCTCGTGTTGTGGTGGGTCAGCGACGACCCGCCGGGAGCAAGCAAGCCGGAGCACAAGAAAGAGAATCTCGTAGAGAGCCTTCGCGGCCTCGCCGTCGTTTCGCGCACGCCCTCGTTCTGGCCGATCTTCGCGATGTTCTGCACCAACTATGCGGTGGTGATTACGATCCTCGGGCTCTGGGGCGGGCCTTATCTCGCGCACGTTTACGGCTACGATCTCGAGACGCGCGGTTTCTATCTGCTCGTGCTTGCGCTCTCGAGCATGACGGCCGCTTTCGCGTGGGGTGCCGCGGATCGCGTATTCGGCAGTTACCGGATGCCGGTATTGATCGGCGCGTTGCTTACGCTCGCAATGCTGATCTGGATTTCGCTTGCCGGAAAAATGAGCCCCGGCACGCTCTTCGTTTGGTTCCTGCTCTATGGCCTGGTGACCGGCTATCCGCCGCTTCTGGTTGGGCAGGCGCGTTCGATGTTTCCGCCAGAGCTCGTCGGCCGTGGTTTGACGCTTCTCAATCTTGCGACCATGGGCGGGGTGTTCTTTTTTCAGTTTGCGACCGGGGCAGTGATCGAATGGATTGCGCCGAACCAGACTGTTTATCCGCTCGCGGCCTATCAGGCGGCCTTTGCGCTGCAGGCCGTCCTGCTGGCCCTGTCCATCGGATGCTACCTTTGGGCTAAAGACCGCGCCCGGCCAGCATAAGCACTTGATTCCGTTGCGGTTTGCGCTCGGATAGGGGCCAATCGATCCCGAAAAAGTTATGTAAGTAGTGCTTGCTTATTTTGCGCTGCGGGAGCATATTGTTGCGGTGCGATACGCGATGGCGTCGCGTTTTCGCCGCCCTCCTTGGGCGTTTCCTCCCTAGACTTGGGCCGCTACAGGCAACTGTAGCGGCCTCTTTCTTTTTAAGGTCTGCTTTTTAAGGGTTCGGGCTACTCGGCGGCGTGCGGCAGCGGCTCGAGGCCTGCCATGGTGAAGCTCGCGACCGCTTCGACCATGTGGCCGAGATCGTGCTGCATCTTCTCGAATCCGGAAGTCTTGGTGTAGCGCGTCTCATCCATGTAGAGCGCGCGGTTCACTTCGATCTGGAGCGCATGAAGACCGGTGGCGGGGTCGCCGTAATGCTCGGTAATGAAGCCGCCGGCGTAAGGCTTGTTCCGGAGCACGATGTAGCCCTGCGCGCGTAACGTGCGCTCAATCATCTCGGTGATCGCAGGCGAGCAGCTTGTGCCGTAGCGGTCGCCGAGCACGATGTCGGCGCGCGGGCGCTCGTCGCGGCCGCCCGCGCTCGAGGGCATGGAATGGCAATCGAGCAACAGCGCGAAGCCGTAAGCCTTTTGTGCGCGGGTGACTAACCGGCGGAGCGTGCGGTGATAGGGCTTGTAGAATTGCTCGATCCGCATCAGCGCCTCAGTGACCGGAATGCGTTTCGGGTAGATCTCTCTCGCGTCACCCACGACACGGGCGACGGTGCCGAGACCGCCTGCCACGCGCAGCGAGCGCGTATTGGCAAAAGCGGGTAGGCGGCCCTCGAACATACGCGGGTCGAGTTCATAGGGCTCGCGGTTCACGTCGAGATAGGCGCGGGGAAAATGCGCCCGCATCAAGGGCACGCCCGCGCGCGGCGCATCCGCGAAGAGTTCGTCCACGAAAGTGTCTTCGGAGCGGCGGAGCGTCTCCAGCTCCAGCCGGCTCTGGCGCAGGAACGCGGCCGGGTAGCTCCGCCCGCTATGGGGCGAGTTGCAGACAACCGGGCTCTCCGCGGAGAGCGGCTCCTCGACATCGAAAGCCGGGGCCAGTTCCTCGACAACCGTGGCGTTCATTCCGAGAAAGTCCGGGGATTAAGGAAAACGTCAGCTTTTGGGTTCTGGCAGGGCGATTGGGCCTTGTGAAGACCGGGGCTTTCTTTATGCACCTTCACCGGCCATTTACCGGGCGCCCCCCAAATGGGCGCCTTAAAGAGGCCAAAAGCCGGGACGTTAAGGGGCGCTATGCCGAAGATTCTCCTCGCCGAAGACGACAACGATATGCGCCGCTTCCTCGTGAAGGCGCTGGTCAATGCCGGTTATGAAGTCGCGCATTTCGATAACGGCCGCTCGGCCTATCAGCGGCTGCGCGAGGAGCCGTTCGAGTTGTTGCTTACCGACATCGTCATGCCGGAAATGGACGGGATCGAGCTGGCCCGCCGCGCCACCGAACTCGACCCCGATATCAAGGTCATGTTCATCACGGGTTTTGCGGCCGTGACCTTGGAAGCCCAGAACAAAAAGACGCCGGAGGACTCCAAGGTCCTCTCCAAGCCCTTCCATCTCAAGGACCTCGTGAACGAGGTCCAGAAGATGCTGGCCGCGGCCTAAAACCCCTTCTTGCCCCTCCCTGATGCAGCCGATATAGGGTGCCCGCCTTTGATGCGCGCGTAGCTCAGCGGTAGAGCACTACCTTGACATGGTAGGGGTCACAGGTTCGATCCCTGTCGCGCGCACCATTCTTCTTGGGACGGCCCAAGTCGTATGCTCAACCCAGGCAGGGACGGCCCTCCTAAAATAGGAGCCGCATCATGGCTTGGATTTCTCTCTTCATCGCCGGGTTGTTCGAAATCGGCTGGGCGATCGGCCTCAAATACACCGACGGATTTTCGAAGTTGTGGCCCACCGTGTGGACGGTGGCCGCGATGGTCGTCTCGCTCGTCTTTCTCGAATATGCGCTCCGTACGCTGCCGGTTGGCACGGCTTACGCGATCTGGGTCGGGATCGGCGCGGTCGGTACCGCGATCATGGGGATGTGGTTATTTAACGAGTCGCGCGACATCGCGCGGATCGTTTGTCTCATGCTGATCGTGGCCGGCGTGATCGGGCTGAAGTTCGTGACGCCGAACGCTGGCTGATCACCGGAACTTCGGCCACAGCGCAAAGCCGTAATCGGCGAGATAAATGCCGAGCACGATGCCGCTGATGCCGGAGGCCACGAAAAAATGCGGGCGGTTCACGGCATTGATGAAGCGCGCGGTCCATTTCTCCGGAAGCAAAAGATAGCTCGCGCCTTCAAGCAGGAACATCCAGCCGAGGAATGTGATGACCGCGGCCGGCACCGGCGTCCAGACGTTGTGGCCGATCACGATGAAGAGGCCGGCCACCATCTCGGAAAACGAAATGACAGTGCGCAACAACCGTTGCTGAAGAAAGTCGCGCGTGATCTGCGCATAATGATCGCGATAGACGATGAGTGCGATGCCGATCGCGGTCAGTGCCAGGCCAAAAACCTTGGCGAGCAATAACGTGAGTGTCATGAAGGTTCCCCTCGAAACGCTTCTAAACCGGCGGTGGGGCGATAAGTTCCGTAACCGACACTAGAGTTTGTACGTGAAAAACACGACCAGCTCCCCGCTGTCGCCGAGCGATTCGTAGAGCTTTCTTGCCGCTTCATTGTCCTGCTCGGTGCCGACCCACGCCTCGCGGCAGCCTTGCTCTTTGCCGCTCTTCAGAAGCGCCTTGATCAACCGCGTTCCGATCTGTTGCCGCTGAAAGGAAGGCGCGACGCCGAGATTATCGATATAGAGCTCGTCTTCCATGTCGGGATGATGATGGATCATGCCGCGTGCCTGGCCGATCACCTCGCCGTCGCAGATCGCGACGAACAACAAATGCCCCGGCTCGCGTAAGTAAACGGCGAGGCGCTTTTTGTTGATGGCCTGGTCGAAAACGTCTGCGGCGACGCGATCAAGGACCGATGCGTCGCCGGGGCCGAGACGTCTGATTTCGATTTTCGCCAAGCCTTATTTCTCGGCAAGCGCTTTCAACTGCAACAGGCCCTTCTCGAATTCGTTGCCGACCATCCTGTCGAACGACATGAACACGGACATCACCTTGCTCATGAAGGGCATCGGACCGAAAATCGCCCAAGTTGCGTTGGTGCCGTTGCCTGCGGGCTTCAACGAAAATTCGATGCGGTTCTTTACCTGCATCGGGCGGTAGAAATCGATCGTCGCTTCGACTTTCTTATCAGGTGTCACGGCAGTGATTTCCTGCCGCCCCGCGCCGATTTCCCTGTTGCCGTCCCATTCGTAGATTTGGCCGACGCCTTTATCTCGGCCGCTATAGACACGCTTCATGTCCGGGTCTTTCTGGTCGTAAGGCGACCAGTTGCGCTGCTGCTTCAGGTCTTCGAAGTAGGGAAAGATTTTCGATGCCGGTGCTGCAATGTCGATCGATCGCTCGACGCGAAACTGGTTCGGCTTCATCGAGGCCAGGATCAATACGATCACAACTGCCGTGATCATCACCGCGCCGATTCCGAGTACGATATAGAATGGGGTCATCATCATTGTTTTTCTCCTCGCGGTCGCAACAGACATTCTAGCTAATCTTTGCGAGCGTGTGGGCGAAGCTCCACGAATGGCCGAACGGATCGACGACCTGCGCATAGCGGTCGCCCCAGAACGCATCATGCGGCTCCATGATCGCGACCGCGCCGGCATCTTTTGCGCGCTTGAATGCCGTGTCGCAGTTCTTCACGTTGATGTGCACCGTGGTCGATGTGCTGCCGATGCGCGCCGGGGCGCCCACGAGATCAGGACGGCATTCCTTGTATTCGGGAAAGTCGTCGTGAATGAAAACCTGTGCGCCGTTAATGTCGATCGCGGCGTGCATCAAACGCTTGCCGTCCTCGTGCGGAATAACCATCACTTCGATCGCGCCGAGTGCTTTCTTGTAAAATTCGACTGCATCTTTTGCGCCCTGAATGCAGAGATGCGGGAAGATCGTTTGCGTCGTCATGATTGAACTCCTGTTACGGGTGAATATTATTTGCTGCGGTCGAGCCGCTCCAGGCTCTGCGACCATCCGATATCCATGCGCTTCGCCGCTTCCATGAAGGCGGGGGCGACTTCCAGCACATAAAGGTGAACCGTGACGAGCGTCTTGCCGTCTTGTTCGGTAAAGGTCGCGGTCACGCGATCTTCGATGGTGGTCTTGTCGTTCGCGGGGTTGTAGCCACGCGCACGCAGGACGATCCGCGACGGGGCTTCGACAATCTCCACTTCGCCATCGAGCGGAAACATCTTTCCGTCGGACGCTCGGATCATTTCGATATAGACCTTGCCGCCCGCACGCGGATCGATTTCGCAGCGGGTATTCGTGAAGCCGTGCGGCCCCCACCATTGCGCGAGCTTCGAAGGATTGATCCAGGCATCGAACACGCGCTCGCGCGGCGCATCGATGAGACGCGAGACGACAACTTCCTTGCCGACCATAGATTCGATTTTTGCAGCAGTAGTCATCGTCACGCGCTCTCTTTTTGTTAGGTTACGATAGTCTTGAAGCCGCCGTAGATCATGCGCTTGGTGTCGAAGGGCATGGCACCGGGCGTCATCATCTTGGCGAGACGCGCGTCCGTCATAATCTTTTTATTGATCGCGTCGCGCTGCTTGCGCGATTTGTAGGTGATGAAGGCGAAGATGACGGTCTCGCCCGTCTTCTGTTTTACCGCACGCGGGAACGAAGTCCGCTTGCCATAGGGTACGTCGTCCGCCACGCATTCGCGGTAGTCGAGCGCACCGTATTCGCGCCAGACCTTGCTCGCGAGCTTTGCGATCTTTTTGTATTGCGCGATCTTCTTCTTCGGTACTGCGATCAGAAATCCATCTACGTATTCCATTTTCTTTCTCCTTAGTTGTTGTTGCTTAGGCGGCCTTGCCGCGGCGTGCCGCTTCGATATCGGCGATGACGAACTTCTTCATTTTCATGAAGGCATCCATCACGCGCTTGCGCTCGTCGGGCGAGCCTTCCGACAGGATCTTGTTCATCATTGCCGGGAACACCTGCCAGGAAAGACCGAAGCGATCCTTCAACCAGCCGCACACACTTTCTTCGCCGCCGCCTTCGCGCAGCTTGTCCCAGAAGTAATCGATCTCGGCTTGCGTCTCGCAAGCCAGTTGGAAAGAAACGGCTTCCGTGAACTTGAACTGCGGGCCACCGTTCAGCAGCGTGAACTGCTGACCGTTGAGCTGGACTTCAATGGTGAGAACCTTGCCGGCGTCATGGCCGTGAATTTCTTTTCCGGTGTCGGGGTAGTAGGCGACCTTGCCGAGCTTCGAATTTGGGAAGACGGAAACGTAAAAGTCTGCGGCTTCCTTGGCGTTGCCGTCGAACCAGAGACAGGGAGTGATGGGGGTTGCGAGTTTCATGATCGTACTCCTTTGACTTCGAATGGTTCAGCGTGCGGGCCGCAACATAGGGGTGAGTTGCGGGGATGAGCCGTGCTGAATTTTACCCATCACTTTGAAGCCGAAGCGTTCGTAGAACGGCACGTTCGCGAGATTGCTGGATTCGAGATAAGCGGGCAGGCCGCTTTCGTCGCAGCGCCAGATCGCGTGTGCCATCAGGTCTGCGCCGTAGCCTTTGCCTTGATGCGAGGGATCGGTTCCGATCAGCGGCAGATACCAATGCGGCCCATGCGGATGAAACTTGTTCATCTGTTCGACGATCGCGCCGCCATCTTCCATGTTCTCCGGCGGCATATGCGCTTCAATAATACGGCCCATCGCCTCGCCATCCGGCTCAATGCCGGGCGGAAGCCAGAGCGCCACTGCCGAGAAATCACCCGCGACATCGGCGGTGCCATGCGTGATCGCGTTGCCGCCAAACGCGCGGAGGAAATCCGGCACGACCGCCATATATTTCTCGGGGTCCGGAAAGCTCCAGCGCATCATCGGATCGCTTGCGAAAGCAAGTGCCACGGTCGCAATGGCTCTCGCTTCGTCGGCCTTAGCGGCCGAGATGATGGCGTGGGTTTTTCTCTGTGTGACGTTCATGATTTTACGCGGCCTGTAATGTTCGTTGCGGCTTCGGCTCAAGCGGAAAGAAGTTGAAGAATGGCTCAGCTTCCTTGAGTGCGCGCGCATAAGACGGGCGTGTCATCAAGCGTCCGAGATACGCGTGCGCATTCGGGTACTGTTTGCCGAGCGGATAGATCGTGTTGGCGTAGAATAAAGACGGCGCTGCCGCACATTCCACGAGCGAGAAGTGCGCTCCGATCCATTCTCGGCCTTTGATGTGCTGCTCAAGAAATTCGTAGAAGTGAAAAATGCGCTGCTTGCAGTCTGCAACGGTGTAAGGATCGTGACTGCCGTCGCTGCGGAAGGCGTCCGCGACCGTGCGCTGCATGAATTCGTGCAGATAGTTGTCGAAGAAGCGATCCCACATCCGGATTTGCAACGCCTGATCGGTATCGGCAGGGATGAATCTGACTGCACCGCGATGGTGCTGGTCGAGATACTCAACGATGACGGTCGCTTCGTTCACCACCTGGCCGCGCGCGGTGTCTTCGAGCGCAGGCATCTTTCCAAAAGGAGAAATTTTTCGAAATGCCGTGGTCACGTCTTCGCTCGAAATATCGAGCTGAACCGGCTCGAATTCCGTGCCGTTCTCGTAAAGCGCGATCAGCGCCTTATGACTGTAGGAAGAGAGCGGATGAAAGTGCAAACGAAGCGTCATGTTTTTTTCCGTTCTCATTCAAATTCGGCAGCGAGCTTTTCGAGCGTTCCGGTCCAGCCGCGCTTATGGCCGTCGGCCGCGGCCTGATCGAAGAATTGTTCGTGCATGAGCGTCAGCATCGAGCCATCGCCGTCAGGGCGAATGGTGACGGTGACCAGCGACTCGCGTTCCGGGGTCGAGTGCCACGCCCAGGTGAATTGCAGGCGCTCATGCGGAAACACTTCTCGATAGGTGCCGCCTACCTTGTGAAAGTCGCCGTCGTTGGTGCTGAAGCTCACCCAGAATTTGCCGCCGACGCGCACGTCCAGCTCCGCCTTCACGGTGTCGAGCAGCGTCTGCTGCGGTCCGAACCAGCGGACTATCTTTTCCGCGTTGATCCAGGCTGCGAAGACTTGTTCGGGCTTTCCGTTGATGCGGCGCTTGAGGCTGACGCTTGGTTTGGCGAGCATGATTCTTCCTCAATGAACTTGGCGAGACGATCGAGTTGCTGGGTCCAGAACTGCTGGTAGCGGTGGAGCCACTGCATGGCGTCCTCCATCGGGCCGGCGGTAAGCTGCACCGCCACAGTGCGCCCGGTCTTGGTGCGCGAAATCAGGCCCGCGTCGGAGAGCACGTCGAGGTGCTTCATCACGGCGGGAAGGGACATGGAGAACGGGTGTGCCAGCTCGCTGACAGTCGCCTTCTCCTGCGCGGCAAGCTGCGCGAGGAGCGCACGTCGCGTGGGGTCTGAAAGCGCCGCAAAGGTGCGGTCGAGCGTAGGATGGGTCGCCATGATCGCCTCGGAAGCGGGTTTAATACTTAACTATTCGGTTAAGTAATGGCGATGGAGCAGAGAGTCAAGGGCAGAATGCCCGAAAGCGGACTTTGCTCCGGTTCCGCGCCGAAAAAGCGCCATCAGGCGTTTGACAGGGCCGGGGGCGGCCCCTAGAAACCCCGCGAACCTAGGAATTCGACGATGAAAGTCCGCAATTCACTCCGCTCGCTGCGCGCCCGCCACAGGGACAATCGTCTCGTGCGCCGCAAAGGCCGCGTCTACATCATCAACAAGACGCAGAAGCGCTTCAAGGCCCGCCAGGGCTGAGAACCGACGCCTGACCGTTTTGTCCGGCGCACGGAAACGTGCGCCGGATTTCGTTTGTCTGATGCAAATTCGCACTTGCCGTGAGGGCCGTCCGGCATAGACTCGGAGGCATGAAGCTCTTCCGAGTCTTCTTGATCGCAACACTACCGCTTGCGCCCTTTGCCGCGCAGCCGCTGTTCGCGCAGACAGGTCCAGGTGCCACGCAAAAAGCACCGCCTGCCGCAACCAAACGCGCTCAGAAACAGAAGAAGCAGCTCGACCGCGCGCAGCAGCTCGACGGTCTTTTCGCCGCGCTGAAAGCCGCGCCCAGCGCGCAGATTGCGCGCCAGATTGAAAAGCGCATCGAAGGCACGCTTGCGGTCACCGACAGCGATACGCTCAACCTCTTGATGGTGCGCGCGCAAGTCACGATCGAAGCCAAGGAATTCAAGACTGCGCAGGAGTTGCTCGACTCCATCATCCAGATCAATCCGCGCTACACCGAAGCCTGGGCGCGGCGCGCGACGCTGCATTTCGCGCGAAAAGATATCTACCGCTCGCTCGCGGATTTACGCGTCGTGATTGCGCAGGAGCCGCGCCACTATCAGGCGCTCGCGGGGCTCGGCGTAATCTTGCAGGACATCGGCGAAGAGAAGCGTGCGCTCGAAGCCTATCGCCGCGCGCTCGAGATCAATCCGCATCTCGAGGCCATTCCCGAAATCGTGCGGCGTTTGAAGCTGCAGGTCGAAGGCCGGGATATTTAATCTACGCCGCCGTCGTCGGAAATGTAGGCGATGCGCACCATGTTGGTCGCGCCCGGCGTGCCGAGCGGAACGCCGGCAACCAAAATCACCCGCTGCCCGACCTTCACGAGGCCTTCGCGGAAAGCAATCGCGCAGGCGCGCTTGATCGTGACGTCGATATCCTTCTCGTCGCCCATGAAGGCGCAATGCGCATCCCAGAGCAGCGAAAGACGCCGCACTGTTTCGATCTTCGGAGAGAGTGCGATGATCGGCGGTTTCGGACGCTCGCGGGCGACACGCATCGCGGTCGCACCGGAACTGGTCAGGCAGAGAATGGCTGCGAGATCGAGCGTTTCCGCGATCTGGCGTGCGGCCGCCGAAATCGCGTCCGCGCCGGTCGCTTCGGGTGCCACGCGTTGTGCAGCCAGACCGTCGAAGTATTCGGACTCGCGCTCCACTTCCTCGGCGATCTTGTTCATGGTTTCGACGGCGAGGACCGGATGTGCGCCAGCCGCGGATTCCGCCGATAACATTACGGCGTCCGCGCCTTCATAGACGGCGTTTGCGACGTCAGACACCTCAGCCCGCGTCGGGATGGGCGTCGTAATCATCGATTCCAGCATCTGGGTCGCGACCACGACCGGCTTGCCCGCGCGCCGCGCCGCGCTGATGATTTTGCGCTGAAGGGCCGGCACGCGCTCGAGCGGCATTTCCACGCCGAGATCGCCGCGCGCCACCATCAGCGCATCGGAGAGTTCGAGAATTCCTTCGAGTGCGCCGATCGCCTGCGGTTTTTCGATTTTTGAGAGCACCGCGGCGCGGCCGCGCACGAGTTTCTTCGCCTCGGCAACGTCGTCCGCGCGCTGGATGAAAGAAAGCGCGATCCAGTCGACGCCGGCCTCAAGGCAGGCTTCGAGATCGCCGCGGTCTTTCGGCGTTAGCGCGGAGACATTGAGAATGGAGTCGGGAAGGCTCACGCCCTTGCGGTCGGAGACGCGGCCCGCGACATCGACACGGGCGACGGTGCGGTTGTGGGTCGCTTCGGTCACGGTGAGTTTCACCTTGCCGTCGTCGATCAGAAGACGATGACCGGGACGCAGCGCTTCGAGAATCTCCGGGTGCGGAAGATGCGCGCGCTTCTCGCTGCCGGGCGCGGGATCGGAATCGAGCACGAAGGTAGCGCCCGCTTCGAGTTGCGCGCCGCCGTTTCTGAACGCGCCGAGGCGGAGCTTCGGGCCTTGCAGGTCCGCGAGAATGCCGATCGGCCGGTCGTGACGTTCTTCGATCGTGCGGATCGTATTCACGAATGCGCGCATGGCTTCATGCGGCGTGTGGCTCATATTGATGCGAAATACGTCGGTGCCGGCCAGAAACAGTTTTTCTATTATCGCGGGCTCCGATGAAGCGGGGCCAAGGGTTGCCACGATTTTGGTTCGGCGCTGTCGTCTCATTTTTTCTTCTGGTTCATTTCTTCTTTTGGCTCGGCGGGAGGTTCGGGCCGAGTTGGATATTCGGGCCGCGCAGGCCCTGCGGAGTCTGGTTCTGTTCGGTCAACTGCACGGTCCAGTTTTTCTGGTCCAGTGTATCGACCTCGAAGAATCCCGTACGATTATAGCCGCGTGCGAGACAATCCGCGATGCCCTGAATGGTGAATTCTTTATCGCGCGTGCAAAGGAAGGCCTTGCCGGACCATTCGCCGCCCTGATCGTAGTCCTGCGCATAGAGATAGTAGTAACGCGCGATCAGCGTGCCGCGCACGAGCGTCTCGCAGGTGCCGGGCGGAATATTCCACCAGCCTTCGGTGGTCCAATGCTCGCCGTCCTTGTAGCCGAGCGCCACGCCGACACGAGCCTCGGTCCTGTTGCAGATGCGGAAATCGGCATATGCACTACCTGCCGCAAACAATAGTGCGGCGAGTGCAAGCGAATATGACGACATCACGCGAAGGCTACGCATCGAACGAGGAAGTCCCCGGTTTCGGCTGAAGGCTTTATATGTCCCGTGAGGCCGCTTTTTGACCCCACGCGCTCCTAGCTGTCAACGAGGATAGCCCGGAGGTCGTTTACATTCGTGAACGTGGGTCCGGGATTTAAGAGGTCGCCGAGCCGCTCGAAGAAATGCGTTGAATTGTTCTCACGCAAAATCCCGGCTGGATCGAGGCTAAGCTTTTTCGCTCGCGGGATCGTCAGTTCGTCAACAAACGCACCTGCGGGATCGTCGGCGCGTCCCGCGCCGCCGTCGGTGCCGTCGGTGTCTCCGGCGACCGCGCAAATTCCTGCTTCGCCGTTCAACGCGATTGCGAGAGAGAGCGCATATTCCTGGTTAGGACCGCCGCGGCCCTTGCCCTTGATCGTCACCGTCAGTTCGCCACCGGAAAGGATCGCGGCCTTGCGGCCTTCGCGCTTCAATTTGATCGCGAGTGCTGCGTGTTCGTTTGCCACATCGCGTGCTTCGCCTTCGAGGTCCGCCCCAAGGAGGATAGGCTCGTAGCCGAGCTGCTTTGCCGCTTCTCCTGCTGCTTCGAGTGATGCCTTCGGCGTTGCGACGATCTCGAAACTCGTGTTCGCGAAAATTTTATCACCGGGTTTCGGCGACTCGTTATCCGGATTTTCGAGCGCGACCGCGATTGAAACAGGGGGCGTGATTTTGTATTTCTCAAGAATTGTTCGCGCGTCAGCGAGCGTGGTGACATCCGGCACGGTCGGCCCGGAGCCGATCACGGAAGGATCGTCACCGGGGACATCAGAGATCGCAAGCGTAATCACGCGCGCGGGTGCGAGTGCCGCCGCCAGCCTTCCGCCCTTGATGCGCGAGAGATGCTTTCGAACGCAATTCATCTCGACGATGTTCGCGCCGCTGCGCAAGAGCGCGCGGGTCAGTTCGCGTTTGTCGTCAAGCGAAATTCCGGCCGCGGGCGCGATCCAGTTCGCGGAAGCGCCGCCGGACATTAAAACGAGTGCGATGTCGTCTTTGGCCGCGGTGGCCGCAAGCGCAAGCGTGCGCTCGGTCGCGGCAATTCCCTTTTCGTCCGGGACCGGGTGTGCTGCTTCCACCATCTCAAGCCGCTTCAGCGGCTTGGTATAGCCCGGACGCGCCACGGCAATGCCTTTGATACGGCCGGCATCGAGAATGTTTTGTCCGAGATAGAAATCCTCTACCGCCTTGGCCATGGAGCCTGCGCCTTTTCCGGCGGCGAAGACCAATAGCTTTCCGGCAGGTTGAATGTTTTTCAGCCGCGGATTGAGCGTTTCGGCCGGCAGCGCGCGGTTGACCGCGGCTTCATAGATTTTCGTGAGCGCGTCGCGGTTCATAGTGCGGTTGCCGGTGAGGTGGCGCGCGGACGCGCGATCCAAATGCCGAACAGTATCAGCGCGCCGCCAAGAAGTTGAATCGGTTCCAAGGCCTCATTCAAGATGAGCCAGCCTAGCGCTGCCGCTCCGACCGCTTCGAGAAAAATCACGAGCGAGGAGAAGGTCGCAGGAAGTCTCCCGAGCGCGACCGCGAGCAGCCCCTGGCCCAGCACCTGGGAGATGATCGCGAGCGAGAGTAATGTCATCCAGCCGTTTAGCGAGCGCGGCATGAAGTTCGTCTCGAACAGCATGGCAATCACGAACATACAGGCGCAGGTGATTGCCGCCGACATGAAGGCGAGCGAACCGGCGCCGATTTTCAACCGCGTGCGGGCGTTGCTGATCGCAAGCATATAAAGACCGAAGAAGAGCGAGGTGACGAGCGCATAGCCGTCACCGATGAGCCGCTCCGGCGCAAACGAGTAGCTTTGTCCGATCAGCGCGGCACCGCCCGCGAGGCAAAGCGCGAGCCCCAGAAAATTCCCTCTCGAAATTTTCTCGCGGAACACGATCCATGCACCGAAAGCGACCCAGACCGGCGCCATGGTGGCGATGAAGGTTGCGTTTGCAACGGTGGTCGCGAGAATCGAGAGATGCCAGAAGAACAGGTCGCCTGCGAAAAAGAGGCCCGATAACACTACCGCGCGGTCGGTCGAGAACATCGCGCGGGTCTCTTTCGGCTCGGCGAGCGCCCACAGCGCGAGAAAAGGCAACGCCAGCGCGCAGCGCCAGAATGCGCTCGCAAAAGGTCCTACATCGGCAAGGCGCACGAAAATCGGCGAGGCACCCATCGCGAAAGCGCCGATCACGAGGGCGGCGAAAGCGAACGTGTTCTTTCGGGCGGGAAGGGTACTGGCGTTCACGGAATGCTTCTGTTCGTTGCGAAGCTTCGTAAGCCAAGGCTACACGGCTGTCACGCGGTTAGCCTTGCGGCAACAGTGCGCTGGCGTCTGCTGCGTTGCATCATTATTCTGTATTCATGCTTCAGCGTGTGAGCGATTCCGCTTCGGGTCAGGCAGAGTCGTTCGAGATCATCGAAGGCCCTGCGGCCTCGCGCTACATCATCGTTTGCGATCACGCATCGAACGCGATCCCGCCCGAATACGGCAATCTCGGCCTCGACCCGTTACAACTGAAACGTCACATCGCCTATGACATCGGCGTGGAGGCGCTGACGCGTGCGCTCGCAACGGAGTTGGCGGCCCCCGCCATTATGTCGTGTTTCTCGCGGCTTCTGATCGATCCGAACCGTGGCGACGACGATCCGACGCTGGTGATGAAACTTTCCGATGGAGCGGTGATACCGGGCAACGCGAAAGTGGACGACGCGGAAATCGCCCGGCGTATCGCGCGCTTCTCCGGGCCGTATCACGCGGCAGTGGGCCGTGTGATCGACCGCTCGCTGGCCGCGGGCGTGAAGCCGATTTTATTTTCGATCCATTCCTTCACACCGGTTTTTCATGACGGGCCGCGGCCCTGGCATTGCTCGGTGCTGTGGGAACATGACGAGCGATTTGCCGGACCTTTGCTCGCGGCACTTCGTGCGGAGCCGGATATCGTCACTGGCGAGAACGAACCTTACGCGGGGGCGCTCAAGGGCGACTCCATGACGCGCCATGGGTTCGATCGCGGTTTGCCGCACGCGATCGTCGAAGTGCGGCAGGATCTGCTCGACGATTCCGTGGATGTTTCCGCATGGGCGCAGCGGTTCTCCCGGATACTCACAGGGCTTGTGGTCAAGTAGGACTCGCCGCAGGTGAAGAGTTAGGCTACGCCGTTGAAGAGTTCCGGAGTACGCGATGAGCGAAATCGACCAAAAAACCCAAACGGAATTGGAGGCCGCGGTTTACCGCCGTCTCGTAGAGCATCTGCGCGCACGCACGGATGTGCAGAATATCGATCTGATGAATCTCGCGGGGTTCTGCCGCAACTGCCTTTCCAACTGGCTCAAGGATGCCGCCGACGCCAAAGGCGTTGCGATGACCAAGGACGAAAGCCGCGAAGCGGTTTACGGCATGAGCTACGAGGAATTTAAATCGCGCCACCAGAATGAGGCCAGCGCGGCGCAGAAAGCCGCGTTCGACAAATCACAAGGTCATTGAAGTAGTAAAATGCCAGCAGCAGCCAAGAAGAAAGAATCCGAAAGCGCGGATGCAACCAGCTTCGCGAAGTCGCAACTCAAAGCGTTGGTCGAGCGCATTGAGCGTCTTGAGGAAGAGAAGAAAGCGCTCGCCGACGACATCCGCGAAGTCTATGGCGAGGCCAAAGCGAACGGCTTCGACACCAAGGCGTTACGCGCAGTCGTGCGTATGCGCGGCCAAGAGGCCAGCGAGCGACAGGAATTCGAGGCGATTGTCGAGTTGTATCGCGATGCGCTCGGAATCGGCGCCCGCTAACTCCGGCTAAATATCAGCGTGTGGCGGTGGCGGTGCGGGTCGGCTCGAAGCCGACAACGCTGACCTGCGGGCGATTGCGCTGGAAGCCATCCGCCGAACTCTGTTCCGGCAGGAATTCCTGAAAGCGGTTTTCCACCATCGCGCGTACGGGCGCCGTGAAGCCTTTCACGTGCTCGGGATGCTTGAACTGGCTCAACCCGTTGGCGCGGGCGAAGCCGGCCGGAATCGTATGCGCGCCTGAGACCAGCGGCACTGCTGCGAGCGAGCCTTGTGCTTGCGGCGGAACATTGCGCTCACGCGGGTTGGCATAAGCGAGCGTGCTTGCGGTGGTTTCTTCAGACGGTTCCTGCGGTGCGTTCACGGGCTGCGGCCCGGCCTGCCAGTTCAGACGTTCTTTCGGCTGTTGCTGCTGCTGGCGGGTAGCGGCCGGCGGCAGGATCGTCTGCGGCGAGGCGGATGCCACCTGGATGCGTGCAGGCGGCTGCTGTTGCGGAGCCGGCGTTTCGTCTTCGGCGTCCTGCTCGGGTTTATTCGCGACTGAGTTCGCGGCGAAGATCGAAGAAATGAAGCGCTGCAAGCCGTTGCCATCCGGCGCGGGCGAAGCGGATGCGACCTGCGTGCGGGTGCGCTCGCCGAACTGGCCACGCTGCTGAATTTCCGCGGCAGCCTGCTGGAAGTTTTTCAGCGGGACGCCGTCGGTCGGGACATGAACGGTTTTGCCGTCCGGGAACACGCGCGCAAGCTGGTCACGGTTCATGCGCGGCCAGTGGCGGATCGAGCTCGTGTCCATGTGGATGAAATCGGAGCCGGGATAGAACCCGACGCCGCCGCGCTGAAGCCGGAGGCCAGCCGCACGCAAATCGTTAAGCGCGACATCCGGGATGCGGAAGTCGATCGCATTACCCAGCGTGTGCTGGCTGTGTTTGGCGACGCCGCTCGAGCGCGAGCGGAGCATTTCGTTGGTTTCGGGCGAGCGGAACGCCGAAATGATCTGGATCGGCTGCTTGCCGCCGGTGTCGCGGTTTACTTCCCAAAGAATGTCGAAGAGATGCGGGTTCATCTTCGTTTCTTTGTGGTTGCGCCAGTCGCGCAGGAAATGATTGATCTTGGCGAGCCCCGCCTCGTCGTAGCGGCCGTTCACCTTGAAGGTGACGGTGAGGCTCTCTTTCGAGTGCGTATGAAAGAAGGAGAGGGTGCGGGTATCGCCGTTCGCGATCACGCTTTGCAGGCTCGTGGTCGAGACGGTCAGCGCGAACGCGACAACGGCCAGCGCTCCGAACGAACGGCAGGCCTTCCAGTCGCGCAACGCGGCAGGGGAAACTTTCTTCGGCAAGTACGAACCCATCCCTGGCTGCTTCGAAGCCACCCCTCCGGGCGTGTTCGAGCAGGAATTACGCAGTCTTGCCGGGTTCGGTTAATGAGGCGTTCACCGAGCTGCCCCCGACATCTCTGTCCGTAGAAGCCGAAAGTGGCGAAATGTCGCCTCTGCTCGCGAAAACGTTAACGGGGGCCCGAAGGCCCCCGTTTTTCACTGAATCTGCTGAAGTCGGAACTCTTAGCGGCGGAAGATGCCGAAAAGATCGAAGCCGGTCGAGCGCTGATACCTGAATTCATCGAGGCTCTGGGCCTCGCGGCTCGGCGTCGGGTCCGGATGTTTGATCACGACTTCGAGCTGCCGGCGCTCGTTGCCGGTCGCCTTCAGGTTTTTGATCGTCGCGGCGTCGACCTTGTAGAGGTCCTTGCGGATGATGAGCGCGCCGTCGCGCACCTCGGCGGTGTTGTACACGATGTGGACGGGGACGTTGTTCTTGAAGTCGAGCTTGTGCTCCGCCGTGCCGTACATCTTCTTGATCTTGTCCTGGGTCCAGTCTTCGCCAGGACGCGCGATGTTCATTAGCAACTCCGCGTACTTCAGCGGGTCCTGTACGCGAATGCAGCCGGCGCTATACGCGCGTTCGTCATGCGCGAACAAATGCCGGACCGGCGTGTCGTGCTGATAGACCAGGAACTTGTTCGGGAAGTTGAAGCGCAGGCGGCCAAGCGCGTTGCCGTCGCCGGGTCCCTGCGAAATGTGCAGCGTGCCGTCGGGGCGCGTCTGGACGCGCATTCCCATGCGCTTCATCGCGTCGGGATCCTGACGGAGCGCCGGAATATAATCGCGCGCGACGATCGACGGCGGCACGTTCCAGGTCGGGTTCACCGTGATGAAGCTCATTTCCTGGGTCGTGATCGGCGTGATCTTGGTCGCGGCACCTACGACAACACGCGTTTCCCAGACTTCCTTGCGGTCCTGATAGACACGCAGGTAGTAGCCGGGGATCGACGTGATGACGTAGCTGTTGCCGAGATCGCGCGGCAGCCAGCGCCAGCGTTCCATGTTGGCGAGGATGATGTCTTCGACCTTGTCGGTGTTCACCGGGTTGAGCGCGGCGGCTACATCATTCGTGAAAATGCCGTCGGCCTTGCGCTTCTTGATCTTCTGGAACTCGGTGACCGCGTTGGCGAGGTCTTCGTCGTAGAACTTGTCGTCCTTCGCCGGCAGGCCGAGGCGTTCGCGCAGCGCGGGCACGCGATTGTCGGCCTGATGCTGCTTCGCTTTTGCGTTGAAGCGCAATGCCTGGCCTTGCGGAATACGGATCTGCTCGACTTCGCCCTTGCCGCGGAGCTTCGCGAGCTCGGCCTTGAGCAATTTGTACTGCTCGTGCGCCGGGAAGAAGCCGGCGAGCGTTTCGCCGATGTTCGCGGCCGCTGCGATCTTGTTCAGGCTGTCGAGCGGATTGAGGCCGTCGTGCTTATATTCGGTGTCGCGGAACGTGCGCGACGGATGAACGCGGCCCGACGAAGCATGGCGCACGAAGTCGAGTACTTCGCCGGTGTAGATGAGTTCGGCTTCCGCGAGTTTGTCGGCGTCGGTGACATCGAAGTTCGGCGCGGCGTAGTCCGCAGGCTGCAAGCCGTCTTCATCGACCTTCTTCAGGAAGGCGATGGCTGCCGCGGTGCGGGCAACGGTCTTGCCGTTGTCGAGCCAAAGCGGCTGGAAGCCACGATCGCGATAGAAGGCTTCGACGGCGTTGCGCTCGTCTCTGTTGGAGAAAAAGCGGTCGCCGCGGTTTGCGATCAGCTCACGTAGCTTCTCTGCGACGGCTGCATCAAGCCCGGAGAGATTGGCGAGCGGCGCATCGATGAGTTTCCTGCCGGAGAGTTTCTTGGTGTCGTCCGACGGCGTGTAACCCGAGGTCGCGGCTGTCGGCGCGGGAGCAACTGCCGGAGCGCTGGTCTGCTGCGGTGCTTCCGGTTTGGCTTCGAGGCCGGTCGGTGCCGAAACTTCCGGCGCCGGGATCGACTTCACCGGATCGTCGTTGCTGCTCTGGGCCAGAGCGGCGGGGGTTAGCGCAAAAAAGGCGGCGCCGACGAAAACACCGCGCGAAAGGAGGCCGAAGTGCTTGGCCGGGTTCATTGAATTCTCCCGCAGGTAATGGGTTGCATAGCTTTTGGCAGCGGCGACGCACCCGATCAAGGGTACAAGTGCCCCAGACCGCCGGTCGTTCCGAAATAGCTAGCTTCTGTTACCGCTTAGCAACGGGAGAGGCTCACAAATCCCCGTGATCGGCCCCGGTCTCGGCTTCCAGCCCCAGTTCCTTGAGCTTCCGGTAAAGGGTCGAGCGGCCGATTCCGAGACGGCGTGCGACTTCCGTCATCCGGCCGCGATAATGGGCGATCGTGAAGCGGATGATCTCGGCTTCCAGCGCCTCCATCGGACGGACATGGCCGTGGAAGTCCACGAGTTCCAGCCGGTCGCGGGAAGGGGCTTCGGTCTGCTCTTCGGAGACGATCAGCGGAGCCGCCGGCTGGGTCGAAGGGGAAGCGATCGAGGGCGGCGCGGCGTTCAAGGCCGCCTGCTCATAGCCCGGCACTTGTGAGGCGATCTGCGGAAATTCCACAACGCCGATCTCATCGGCGCCTGCGAGCACGACCGAACGAAACACAGTGTTCTCAAGCTGACGGACATTGCCCGGCCACTTGTATTCCGAGAGCAACTTCATCGCGTCGGCGGAAACCGAACGCACGCGCTTGCCTTCTTCGGCGGCGAAGCGCGCGACAAAGCGCCGGACGAGATCGGGCACGTCCTCCATGCGCTCGCGCAGCGGCGGCAGCGTCACCGGATAGATGTGCAGGCGATAGAACAGGTCTTCGCGGAACGTGCCTGCGCGCACCAGCGCCATCAGGTCGCGATTGGTCGCAGACACGAGACGGAAATCGACCTTCACGGGTTTGCGCGAACCGACCGGATCGATCTCGCCTTCCTGCAAGGCGCGAAGAAGTTTCACTTGCGTGTCGGCGGGGAGTTCGCCGATTTCATCCAGAAAGAGCGTGCCGCCGTCGGCTTCGAGAAATTTGCCGGGCTGCTTCTCCTGCGCGCCCGTGAACGAACCTTTTTCGTGACCGAAGAGAATCGATTCCACGAGGTTCGCGGGGATCGCGCCGCAGTTCACCGCGACGAAGGGCTTCTTCGCACGCGGGCCAGCCGCGTGGATCGCGCGGGCAAACAATTCCTTGCCGGTGCCGGACTCGCCTTCGATCAGAACCGGGATGTCGGAGCCTGCCGCTTTTTCGGCAAGTGTCAGCGCCGCCTGCATACGCGGGCTCTTGGTGGAAAGGTCTTTCAGCGAGAGTTTGCCGTCGGCGGATTTGTGCATCCGGCGTACTTCGTCGGCCAGCGTCGCCTGCGCCAACGCGTTCCGGAGCGATACCTGCAAGCGTTCCGGGCGCACCGGCTTCACGCAGAAATCGACTGCGCCCGCGCGCATCGCGGAGACGACCGTGTCGATCGAACCCTGTCCGGTTTGCACGATCACGGGAAGCGGACTGCCGCGTTCGCGCAGTTTTCCCAGCATACCCATGCCGTCTAGATCGGGCATCACGAGGTCGAGCACGATGCATTCGATGGCAGCACCTTCGGCGCTATCCAGAAGTTTCAAGGCGGCTTCGGCGCCCTCGGTCATCACCGGCTCATACTCGAAGCGCTTGATCATCGCTTCGAGGAGCCGGCGTTGCACCGGATCGTCGTCCACCACCAGAATACGCGCGCCCATTTTTACCCCGCCCGGCGACAAGATGTGCCGTTTCGGGGCACATTGGTTGACGGGTGTTAAGAGAGTCTGAATCCCGCTCATCCTTCGAGACGCGCTCCTTCGGAGCGCTCCTCAGGATGAGGTTTTCCTCATGGTGAGGAGCGGGCGAAGCCCGCGTCTCGAACCATGAAGCAAGGTGCAACGATGCCGCTTCAAAACCGCGTCTCGCCTTTCGGAGAATTGTTCGCAGACCCAGCGCGTGGCGGCTGGTTCGGGAATCGCGGCGGCAAATTCCATCGCGACGACAAGACGCTCGGCAAACGGCGTCACGCATCGAAGCAATGGATTTGCTGCGTGCTGTCTTTCAAGGGCAGGCAGCGCGACGTCTGGGGCCGCTACTACACCGAACTCTTCTTTATGGATGAACCGACTGCGTTGGCTGCCGGCCATCGTCCTTGCTTCGAGTGCCGCCGCACGGAGGCGACCGCTTTCGCCGAAAAGTTTTTCGGCAAGAGCAAACGAAAGAGCGCGGGCGAGATGGACCTGATCCTTCACGGCGAGCGGCTGGATGCGGATGGCCGCTCAAAAAAACTGCACCCGGTCTCGCTCGGCGATCTGCCGGACGGTGTTTTCGTTACGCTCGATGGGAACGAATCATTTGCCGTAAACGGCAACCGGCTCCTGCGCTGGTCGCCCGGCGGCTACACTGCGGCGGTTGCCCGCCCGTCGGGCAGCGCCATGATGCTGACGCCTCCGGCCATTACCAAGGTGCTGGGTCGCGGCTACGCACCGCACTGGCATTCGAGCGCCGCCTCGTTGTGAGGGGTTCGCGCCCATGCGATAGATTTTGGGCTTGGGAGACTTCGTTCGATGAACATCGCTTTTGAGAATCCGGCTTCAGGTTCTGCGTCTGGCGGCCCGTTGGGCGACCTGCCGGAGTGGAATCTTTCCGACCTCTATGCGTCCATCGACGATCCGAAAGTGCAGGCCGACCTCGCAAAGTCCGATGCCGACTGCATCTCCTTCGAAAAAGAATTCAAGGGCAAGCTGGAAGAGATTGCGAAGGCCCCTTCCGCGGGCGCCGTGTTCGGCGCCGCCGTGCGCCGCTATGAAGCGATCGAGGATTTGCTCGGGCGGCTCGTTTCCTTTGCGGGCCTCGTGCGCGCGGGCAACACCACCGACCCGAAACGCGGAAAGTTTTATGGCGACGTGGTCGAACGCATCACCGGCGCTTCGTCGCATCTTTTGTTCTTTACGCTGGAAATCAACCGCATCGACGACACGCTGATCGAGCGGGCGCTCGAAGACCCGATCTTGGGTCACTACCGCCCGTGGGTCGAAGATACGCGCCGCGAAAAGCCGTATCAGCTCGAAGACAAGATCGAGCTTCTGTTCCACGAAAAATCCGTCACCGGACGCGGCGCGTGGAATCGCCTGTTTGACGAGACGGTCGCGAACCTGCGCTTCGAGATCGACAATGAGCGGCTCACGCTCGAGCCGACGCTGACGATGTTGCAGGACGCCGACGAGATCAAGCGCGCGAAGGCAGCCGGCGCGCTTGCGAAAGTCTTCAAGGAAAATATGTCCACCTTCGCGCTGGTCACGAACGTGCTTGCGAAGGACAAGGAAATCTCAGACCGCTGGCGCGGCTTCGAGGACATCGCAGACGCGCGCCATCTTGCGAACCGCGTCGAGCGCGAGGTCGTGGATGCGCTGGTCGAGGCCGTGCGCGCATCTTTTCCTCAGCTTTCGCACCGTTATTACAAGATGAAAGCGAAGTGGTTCGGCAAGGAAAAGCTCGAGCACTGGGACCGCAATGCGCCGCTGCCCAAAGTCGAGCAGCGCACGATTGCGTGGCCGGAAGCGAAAGAAACCGTGCTTTCCGCCTATGCCGCGTTCTCGCCGCGCATGGCCGACATCGCTCGCGATTTTTTCGACAAGAACTGGATCGATGCGCCGGTGCGACCGGGCAAGGCTTCGGGAGCGTTCGCGCACCCGACCGTGCCGTCGGCGCATCCATATGTATTGCTCAACTATATGGGCAAGCCGCGCGATGTGATGACGCTCGCGCACGAACTCGGCCATGGCGTGCATCAGGTGCTGGCTGGTCCCAACGGGGCGCTGATGGCGCCGACGCCGCTCACACTCGCCGAAACCGCCTCGGTGTTCGGCGAGATGCTGACCTTCCGTGCGCTGCTTGCAAAAGCCGCGCCCGCGCAGAAGAAGGCGATGCTGGTCCAGAAGGTCGAGGACATGATCAATACGGTGATCCGCCAGATCGCGTTCTATACTTTCGAGAGAAAATTACACACCGAGCGCAAGAACGGCGAACTGACGCCGGAGAAAATCTGCGAACTCTGGATGAGCGTGCAGGGCGAAAGTCTCGGGCCTGCAATTCATCTCGGCGAAGGCTACGAAACTTATTGGGCCTATATCGGCCACTTCGTGCACGCGCCATTTTATGTTTATGCCTATGCGTTCGGGGATTGCCTCGTGAATTCGCTGTATGCGGTGTACGAGAAAGCCGACAGCGGCTTTGCCGAGCGCTATCTCGCAATGCTTTCCGCCGGCGGTACCAAGCATCATTCGGACTTGCTGAAGCCGTTCGGATTAGACGCGCGCGACCCGGCGTTCTGGCAGACGGGTCTTAAACTCATTTCGAGCATGATCGACGAAATCGAAAGACTGGATCAGGCTGCTTGAATCGCTACATCCTAACGATTGCGGGCGCCGCTTTTCTGCTCGCAACTCTTTTTGCCATCGATCACAAGTTCTGGCTTATCGACGACCGCAATCAGCCCGATGCGATGCTGGTTGCGGACGAGTTCACGGCGGCCCGCGCCGATAACAAGTCGCAGATCAACGTAATCGCGGTCGCGGGCGGCAACTGGCTGGCGCTTTGTCTTGTTGGTCCCGGCCAGAACCCACAGCAGGCGCTGTTACAGTTCGGTCAAAAGAACCGCATCCGCGCGCCGACGCTGCAACGCTTTCGCTCCTGGCTTTACGTGGGCAGCGTGCCACAAGGCGAAGTCGCGATGGTCTTCGTCACCGGCAGCTACAGCATCCGCTCGCGGCGATTGCCGAACGATACCGGCAATCCGAACTTCAAGTCTGCCTGTGCGTTACGTAATGACGCGGGCCTGAACTGGAAATAGGAAGGCAAAAGCCTTGGCTGACGAGCCGAAAGATAACGAACGCAACCGTTTCTCCGCGCGGGCGAGCAGATATGCGCGCGTTGGCGCGAATGTCGGCGGCGTTGCCGCGAAAATCGCAAGCCAGCGTTTTTTAGGATTTCGTGGCGACCGCGCGAATAACGCGGCGTCGTTAGCTGCGGCGCTCGGCGGACTAAAGGGTCCGCTAATGAAAGTCGCGCAGTTGCTCGCGAACATCCCGGATGCGCTGCCGCCCGAATACGCAACCGAACTCATGAAGCTGCAATCCGAAGCGCCGCCGATGGGCTGGCCTTTCGTGAAGCGGCGCATGGCCGCTGAACTCGGGGCAGATTGGGAAAAGAAATTCGGCGCATTTACGAAGTTGCCTGCTGCGGCGGCTTCGCTCGGGCAAGTGCATCGTGGACTAGCGCATGACGGAATGGGGTTGGCGGCCAAGCTGCAATATCCGGATATGCAGTCGGCGGTCGAAGCGGATCTTCAGCAGCTCGGTATGATCATGTCGATCTTCCGCCGTATGTCGCCGGAAATCGACACGCGCGAAATCCAAGCTGAGATCGGGGCGCGGCTGCGAGAAGAGCTCGATTACAGACGCGAGGCGAAACACGCGGCTTTATATAAAGTTATGCTTGTGGATTCGCCGGATGTGCGCGTGCCGGAAGTGCGGCATGAGCTTTCGACCGGACGGCTGCTCACGCTCGAATGGCTGGAGGGCAAAAAACTACTCGAGTACAAAGACCGCGATCTGGAAACCCGCAATCGCCTTGCGACTGCGCTCTTCCATGCCTGGTGGCTGCCGTTCGCGCGGCACGGCGTGATCCACGGCGATCCGCATCTCGGCAACTACACGGCGTTCGAGAAAGACAGCGAGCCTTTCGGAATCAATCTTCTCGATTACGGCTGTGTCCGGATTTTCCCGCCGCGTTTCGTTGGCGGCGTGGTCGATCTCTATCGCGGACTTCTGGAAAACGACGAGACGCGGGTCATCAGCGCCTATCAGGTCTGGGGCTTCAAGAATCTGTCAAAGCCGATGATCGAGGCGCTCAATATATGGGCGCGATTTATCTATGGCCCGCTGATGGACGACCGCGTACGCACGATCGCGGACGGTGTCGCGCCTTCGCAGTATGGCCGCCGCGAGGCCTGGCGGGTGAAGCAGGCGATGCGCGAGTTCGGCCCGGTCACGGTCCCGCGCGAATTCGTGTTCATGGACCGTGCGGCCATCGGTCTCGGTGGCGTGTTTCTGCATCTCAAGGCGGAGATGAATTTCCACCGCCTGTTCGAGGATGCGATCCGCGATTTCTCGGTGGATAAGGTGGCCGCCCGCCAGGCGGCAGCGCTTTCCGGCGCAGGTCTGCCCGCCGCCGCGTAGCTAGTGATCCGGTTCTGACATTCGTATTTTGCCCGTGGAGGCCACTTTTACGAATGTCAGAACCAAAGGATCACTAGAATCTAATAGTGGCTAGTGTGGTTTCGGTTCGCAGGTCCGCAAAATAGCCTGCCGCGCGGGTTGGCGGACCTGCGAACCGCCACACTAGCTATTTGCCCGTTCCAGCGCTTTCCGCTAATTCAGGCTTAGATTTCTTCCGGGAATTGGGGACTAGAAAGAAAATGGCCAGTCACGGCAAGACCGAATACGGCACCGCCAAGGGCAACGACTACGCCGAGCACGAAGGCACCTATAATCTGTTCATCATGCTGGTGAAGTGGGGCATCATCCTCAATGTCATCATAGTGTTCCTGATGTTCTGGTTCCTGACCTAAGCTCAAGGCCTACACGCCATGAAGATCGCGATCCCGGCTGAAACCGAACAGGGCGAGCCGCGCGTCGCGGCGACCCCAGATACCGTCAAGCGTTACGCGAGCCTCGGCGCGAAAGTCGCGGTCGAGAAGGGTGCGGGCGTAAAATCCGGTGTGCTCGACGCGGACTATCAGGCCGCGGGCGCCGAGATCGGCAGCGGTGTCGTGAACGACGCCGACATCGTCCTGAAAGTGCGCCGGCCTACGAAGTCCGAGCTTTCGTCTTACAAGCCGGGTGCGCTCGTCATCTCGATCATGGACCCCTACGGCAACGATGCCGCGCTCGCCGATATGGCGGCGGCGAAGGTCAGTGCCTTTGCGATGGAATTCATGCCGCGCATCACGCGCGCACAGGTCATGGACGTGCTGTCTTCGCAGGCTAACCTTGCGGGCTACCGCGCGGTGGTCGATGGCGCCGCCGAATATGGCCGCGCGCTGCCGATGATGATGACAGCGGCAGGCACCGTTCCGGCCGCGCGCATCTTCATCATGGGTGTAGGCGTTGCCGGCTTGCAGGCAATCGCGACCGCGCGGCGCATGGGCGCGGTCGTGACCGCGACTGACGTTCGCCCGGCAACGAAAGAACAAGTGGAGAGCTTGGGCGCGAAATTCCTCGCGGTCGAAGACGAAGAGTTCAAGAACGCGCAGACCGCGGGTGGTTACGCGAAAGAAATGTCGAAAGAATATCAGGCGAAACAGGCGCAGCTCACCGCCGATCACATCAAGAAACAGGATATCGTGATCACGACCGCGCTGATCCCCGGCCGTCCGGCGCCGAAGCTCGTCACCAAGGAAATGGTCGCGTCGATGAAGCCGGGTTCGGTGATCATCGATCTCGCGGTCGAGCGCGGCGGCAACGTCGAGGGTGCCGAGCCCGGCAAGATTGCCGAAGTCAACGGCGTCAAGATCGTCGGTCACCTGAACGTGCCGGGGCGGCTGGCTGCGACCGCGTCGGCGCTTTACGCAAAGAACCTGTTCGCCTTCGTCGAGACCATGTTCGACAAGGAAAAGAAGTTCGCGCCGAACTGGGACGACGAACTGATAAAGGCGACGCTGCTCACCAAGGACGGCGCCGTAGTCCATCCGAATTTCAAGAAGGGATAGCGCGATGATCGACTTCGTATCGCTTGCTCTTTCGGCGTGCGCGGATGTCAGCGCATCGGTCAGTGCGGAAGATCTCCTGCCGCTCGGCGCAATGCCGGTGGCAAGTGCAGCCGCGGCGGCAAGTCCCTTCGTATTTCAGGTCTCGATCTTCGTGCTCGCCTGTTTCGTCGGCTATTACGTGGTGTGGTCGGTGACGCCCGCACTGCATACGCCGCTGATGTCGGTCACGAACGCGATCTCGTCCGTGATTGTGGTCGGCGCGTTGCTCGCGGTCGGTGTGCCGCTCGCGGGAGATGCGTCTGCTGCCTGGTGGTCGCGAATCTTAGGCTTCTTCGCGCTGATCATGGCGTCGGTGAATATCTTCGGCGGCTTCCTCGTCACGCAGCGGATGCTTGCGATGTATACGCAGAAGAAGAAGTGAGACTGTCATGAGCGTAAACATCGTCGCACTTCTCTATCTCGTCTCCGGCGTTCTCTTTATTCTGGCGCTGCGCGGACTTTCGCACCCAACCACGTCGAAGCAGGGCAATCGCTTCGGCATGATCGGCATGGCGATTGCCGTGCTGACGACGCTTGGCTATTCGCCGCCTGCCGACGCGATCGGCTGGGCGCTCGTGATCGGCGGCATCGCCATCGGCGGCGCGATCGGTGCGATCACCGCGCGCAAAATTGCCATGACCGAGATGCCGCAACTGGTCGCAGCCTTCCACTCCCTTGTCGGTCTTGCGGCGGTGCTGGTTGCAGCGGGCGCGCTCTACGCGCCCGCGGCCTACGGCATCGGCGCCGCAGGTTCGATTGCAGCGGCGTCGCTCGTCGAAATGGCGTTGGGTGCGGCGATCGGCGCCATCACCTTCACCGGATCGGTGATCGCGTTTGCAAAGCTCAACGGCAATATGAGCGGCGCGCCGATCATGTTGCCTTCGCGGCATCTCGTGAACATCGCGCTCGCCGCAGCCCTTGTGCTTGCCGCGGCGCTATTCGTCGCAACCGAAAGCCACACGCTGTTCTGGGCGATTGTGCTGCTCTCGTTCGTGCTCGGCGTGTTGATTATCATTCCGATCGGCGGCGCGGATATGCCGGTCGTGGTCTCGATGCTGAACTCTTATTCCGGCTGGGCGGCAGCCGGTATCGGCTTCACGCTCGGCAACGCCGCGCTCATCATCACCGGTGCGCTGGTCGGCTCTTCCGGCGCGATCCTGTCCTACATCATGTGCAAGGGCATGAACCGGAGCTTCATCTCCGTCATTCTTGGCGGCTTCGGCGGCGAGACGACAGCCGCAAGTGGCGCTGTCGAAACGCGTCCCGTGAAGCAGGGTTCTGCGGACGATGCCGCTTTCATCATGAAGAACGCGGAGAAGGTGATCATCGTGCCGGGCTACGGCATGGCGGTTGCGCAAGCACAGCACGCGCTTCGCGAAATGGCGGATAAACTCAAAGAAGAAGGCGTGCAGGTGAAATACGCGATCCATCCGGTCGCGGGCCGTATGCCGGGCCACATGAACGTGCTCTTGGCCGAAGCGAATGTTCCCTATGACGAAGTGTTCGAGCTTGAGGACATCAACTCGGAATTCGCGCAGGCCGACGTCGCTTTCGTGATCGGCGCGAACGATGTGACCAATCCGTCCGCGAAGACCGACCCGAAATCGCCTATCTTCGGTATGCCGGTGCTAGATGTCGAAAAGGCAAAGACCGTGCTCTTTATCAAGCGCGGCATGGGCTCCGGTTATGCCGGCGTCGAGAACGAACTCTTCTTCCGCGATAACACGATGATGCTGTTCGCCGACGCGAAGAAGATGGTCGAGAATATCGTCAAGGGTATGTAACTTGTCGTTCCCGCGAAGGCGGGAACCCATAACCACCGAATTTAAGGTCTGGCACAGGGATTATGGATCCCCGCCTTCGCGGGGATGACAACAATGAAAACGCTGCTGATTGCTGCGATTTCCATTTATCTCGCGCTCTGCGCCTTCATGTATTTTGCGCAGCGCTCCCTCATGTATTTCCCGGACTGCGTGCGCACCGCGCCTGCCGACGCGGGATTGCCCGAAGCGCAGGAAGAAAAGTTAGTTACCGCCGACGGCGAGACCATCATCGTCTGGCACATTCCGCCGCGCGACGAGACCAAGCCGGTGGTCGTTTATTTTCATGGCAATGGCGGCGCGCTAAATTTGCGCGTGCGCCGCTTCGCGGCGCTGGCAGCCGAAGGCGTCGGCATCGTCGGCGTGTCTTATCGCGGCTATGGTGGCTCGACCGGGATGCCTTCGGAAGACGGCCTGATCGCGGACGGTGTCGCGGCGTATGAATTCGCGGCGAAGCGCTATACGCCCGCGCGGGTCGCGCTCTGGGGCGAGTCGCTCGGGAGCGGCGTTGCGGTGGCGGTGGCAAGCGAAGCGCCGGTGGCCCGGCTCGTGCTGGAAACGCCGTTCACTTCGGCCGCCGATGTTGGGGCGTCGGTCTATTTCTTCCTGCCGGTGCGGTTGCTCATGAAAGACCAGTTTCGTTCCGATTTGCGGATCAAGAACGTGAAGGCGCCGGTGCTGATCCTGCACGGCGAGCGCGACAGCGTGGTGCCGATTGCGTTCGGCGAGAGGCTGTTTGAAATGATCGCGGGCGAGAAGAAGTTTGCGCGCTTTCCCGGCGGCGAACATTACGATCTCGACAGCCACGGCGGGCTGAAAGCGGTGTCTGATTTCCTCGCCGGAAAATAAAAAGGGCGGCTGAAAAGCCGCCCTTTTCGAATTCTGTTTTTGAAACTTAGCTGCGCGGGGGGCGCGAACCGAAGCCGCCGCCCTGACCACCGCCAAAGCCGCTGCCGCCGCCCGGACCGCCACGGCCGCCGCCGGCACCGAAGGCCGGCTTCACCGGCTTCGAGGGCAGGAGGCCTTCGCGCTGCAATTTCTTGCGGGCGAGTTTGCGCGCACGGCGCACGGCTTCCGCCTTTTCGCGGGCTTTCTTCTCGGACGGCTTTTCGTAGTGGCCGCGCAGCTTCATTTCGCGGAAAATGCCCTCGCGCTGCATCTTCTTCTTGAGCGCCTTGAGAGCCTGATCGACGTTGTTGTCGCGAACGAGAACCTGCACGTGTGCTCCTGGAAACCTTGGTTTTAGGGGTGGGCAGGGCAAAGCCCTGCCGAAGGGCGCGTGGGTACCAGAAGGTTCTGGAATTGTCCAATGCCCCCGCGGGCAAAGGGGGTCAGCCCTTGCGCCCTGCGATCTGGTTCCGGAGGTAGGCGGTCAGCGCGCCAAAGGCCGCGCCAACGAGAGCCCCGCCAAGGAGCCGGCCGGAGGCATAGGAATAGCCCTGCGCCAGAAGGCCTTGATTGATGATCTGCACGGCATGGTAGATCGCGCCGATCACCGCCCCGAGCCCCGCCCATTGTTTGACCGGCCAGACGTCTCCGAACATCGCTTTCCCCGGTTTCTTCTCCGCTAAACCTAGCAGGGGCGTCGCATAGCGCCATGCGGCAATGCGCGGTGACGGCGGTCTAGCAGTTTGCTATTTCGCCGCCCATGAAAATTACAAAAATCACCGACATCGTCGTTCCGATTTCATCGTCGATCCGCAACGCCTTCATCGATTTCTCGACCATGACCGCGAGCGTGGTCGCGATCGAGACGGACGTGAAGCGGGACGGCAAGACGGTCGTGGGCTTCGGCTTCAATTCGAACGGCCGCTACGCGCCGCAGGGTTTGCTCCGCGAGCGCTTCATTCCGCGCTTGCGCAATGCTGCGAACATCGAGGACGAGCGCGGCTTCATCGATCCGGCGAAAGCCTGGGCCGCGATGATGCAGAACGAGAAGCCGGGCGGGCATGGCGAGCGCAGCGTTGCTGTAGGCGTGCTCGACATGGCGATCTGGGATGCGGTTTCGAAAGCCGAGGGCGTGCCGCTCTGGAAATTGCTCGCGGATCGTTACAACGGCGGGAAGGCCGACGAAACCGCGTGGGTATATGCCGCCGGCGGCTACTACTATCCGGGCGAAGAACTGAAGTCGCTTTCCGAGGAGATGAAGCGCTATCTCGATCTCGGCTATTCGACCGTGAAGATGAAGATCGGCGGTGTGCCGCTCAAAGAAGACATGGCGCGCATCGAGGCGGCGTTGAAAGTCGTCGGCGGCGACGGTCAGAAACTTTGCGTGGACGTAAACGGCCGCTTCGATCTGCAAACCGCGCTGGATTACGCCCGTGCGATCCAGCCCCTGAATTTGCGCTGGTACGAAGAGCCGGTCGATCCGCTCGATTATCTGCTACACGCGGCGCTCGCCACCGAATACGCGGGGCCGATTGCGACCGGCGAGAACCTGTTCTCGATGCAGGATGCACGCAACCTCATCCGCCACGGTGGCCTGCGCGCGGATCGCGACATTCTCCAGATGGACCCGGCGCTATCATATGGCCTCGTCGAATACTTGCGGACGCTTGCGATGCTGAAGCAGCATGGCTGGTCGTCGCGCCGCTGCGTGCCGCATGGCGGGCACCAGTTCGCGCTGAATATCGCGACGGGGCTCGGTCTCGGCGGGAACGAATCCTATCCGCAGGTGTTCGCGCCGTTCGGCGGATTTGCCGACGACACGCCGGTCAAGGACAGCCGCGTGAAGATGCCAAGCATTCCCGGCATCGGATTTGAAGCGAAGAACGCGCTCTATGCGGTGATGAAGCCGATGCTTGCTTAAATCCTAACCGGAATTGGTGCAGAGATAGCTGCCATGCCACTACGTGCTGCCAACGCAATCATCGCAATCGTTCTGTCGTTATTGCCGTTGCCGATCTTGAGGTTGCTCGACTACTTCAACCGAGGCTGCGGCGACGGGCTTTGTGGATTTTTCTCCGGGTTGTTGGTGCTTGGTGGCCTGGCTGTTGCAACGATGCTTCTTCTTGTCGCGAGCGCACGGCGGAGCGAGACGCCGGCTTTCCTGCGCTGGATTCCATTTCCGCTTTGGGTGCTGGCTTTTATCTGGCTTTCTGTTTGAAGCCGATGATGGCTGTGTGACGCGTCAGACCTTGACGCGCGTCACATGACCCATCTTGCGGCCGGACTTCGCGGTACCCTTGCCGTAAAGGTGGACGGAAGCGCCGGGCTCCTTCGCAAATTTCTCCCAGCCAAGCAGTTCGTCGCCGATCAGGTTGGTCATGGTGACGGACTTGCCGATGCGCTTCGCCGCATTCAGCGGCCAGCCTGCGACCGCGCGAATATGCTGCTCGAACTGGCTCGCGGTTGCGCCGTCTATGGTCCAGTGGCCGGAGTTGTGTACGCGCGGCGCGATTTCGTTGACCAACAGCTCGCGCTTCGCGCCTTTCTTGGCGACGAACATTTCGACCGCGAGCACGCCGACATAGTTCAGCGCTTTCGCGATCTTGGTCGCGATGTTGATCGCTTCTTTCGCAAGCGCGGGCGGAAGTTTCGCGGGCACCGTTGAAGTGTGGAGAATGTGATCGCGATGCACGTTTTCGACCGGGTCGTAGGCCACGGTCTTGCCGTCCGCGCCGCGCGCGATCACGACCGAAATCTCGCGCTCAAATTTCACGAAGCCTTCCAGCACCGCGGGCTTTTCGCCGATCGAGCGCCAGGCGCTGCCGAGGTCGTCGCCTTTGTCCAGTTTCACCTGCCCCTTGCCGTCATAGCCCATGCGCGCGGTCTTCAGGATCGCGGGCATACCGATCTTCGCAAACGCCGCCGACAGCTCCGTCGATGTGTTGACGGGTGCATATGGCGCGGTCGCGATCTTCAGTGAATTGACGAACTTCTTTTCCGCGACGCGATCCTGCGTGGTGGCCAAAACATCTGCGCTCGGAAACAGGGGCTTGCGCGCGGCCACGAAGGCCGCGGTCTCGGCTGGGATGTTTTCGAATTCGTAGGTGACGGCGTCCACCGTGTTCAGGAAATCCGCGAGCCGCGCCCAGTTGTCGAACGGCGCGCAGGTGGAATTTCGGACAACATCGAACGCGCAGGAGTCCTTCTTGTCCGAATAGATATGCACACGAAAGCCAAGTTCATGGGCTGCGAGCGCAAGCATACGGCCAAGCTGGCCTCCGCCAAGAATGCCGATGGTCGCGTCCGGCGCGAGCGGTTTGTGCAAAACGGTCATATCGGTCGCGTCATTTCGGTTTTAGAGGAATTTTCTTGGTCTGTTTGGCGCGGAAGGCATCGAGTTTCTTGGCAAGTACCTTATCAGAAAGCGCGAGCACCGCGGCCGCTAAAAGACCCGCGTTTTTCGCGCCGGCTTCGCCGATCGCCAAGGTTCCGACCGGAATGCCCGCGGGCATCTGCGCGATGGAAAGAAAACTATCGACGCCTTTCAGCGCCTTCGACTTCACCGGCACCCCGAATACGGGAAGTGTCGTGAGCGAAGCGGCCATGCCGGGCAGGTGCGCAGCGCCACCCGCGCCCGCGATGATGACCTTGAAGCCTTTGTCGCGCGCCGATTTCGCAAACGCATAAAGCCGCTCTGGCGTGCGGTGCGCCGAGACGACAAGGCTCTCATGCTTGATGCCGAAATCTTCGAGCACTTCTGCTGCGTGTTTCATGGTTGCCCAGTCCGACTGGCTACCCATGATGATCGCGACGGCCGGTTTCCCCGAGCCCATTTAACTACTTGCCCCACTAGTGTCCTGAATCCGAAGTTCGCCCAACTTTGCAGCGTGCTCTCTAGCGAACTTCGGATTCAAAAGGACGCTAGAAATTTAAAAATTCTAGTGTGGTTTTGGTTCGCAAGTCCGCAAAAGAGCTTGCCGAGAATTGTTGCGGACTTGCGAGCCACCACACTAGGAATGCGCGGGATTATAAGAGAGGGTGGGTCGCTTGCAAGAAGAGTCGCTTGTTCGGACAACGAAGCCGCTGGAATCGTTAATGCCGCGAGAAAAGCCGCAGAACAAAGGGCTATCCCACGCGAAGCGCAGCACCTTGCCGCGTCAAATCTCGCGCGAGCGGGCTTCGCCCGATGCGGCACAATCGCAACTCGCCACGGAAATCGAGCGGCTGCGCGATCAGCTATTGCGATCCGAAGCGCGTATCGAGGCGCTTGAAAAATCCGCGCATGAGGACGCGCTCACGGGCTTATTGAACCGGCGCGGTTTCGAGCGGGCGTTCGCGCAGGCGATTGCGTATCTCAAGCGTTACGGCGGCAGTGCCGCGCTCTTGTATCTCGATCTCGACCGCTTCAAGCCGATCAACGATCAATTCGGCCATGCCGTTGGCGACGTGGTGTTGCAGGAAACTGCGCGGCTGCTGCTCGGCAGCGTACGCGCTTCCGATCTCGCCGCCCGTCTCGGCGGCGACGAACTGGTATTGGTGTTGTGGAATCTCGATGCGGCGCAGATGGCGGCCAAGATGCGCTCGCTTGAAGAGCTTATCGCAAGCGCGTCCTTCGAAGTCGGCGGCAATAAACTCGACGTCAGCGCGTCCATCGGCGGCGTAATGCTGGTGCCGGAAGATAATCTTTCCACGGCACTACAGCGCGCGGATGCTGCGATGTATGCGCGCAAGAAAGAGCGGAAGAATAATTCTGTCATTCCGGGGCGCGAGTGAAACAAGCGAACCCGGAATCCAGGGTCACTCGCATAGGCTTTGCTTTGTCGCTCCTGGATTCCGGATCGCGCGCTACCGCGCGCGTCCGGAATGACGGTTAGCGTAAAAACGGCGCCATGCCTTCGCGCGCGAGTTCGTCGGCGCGTTCGTTCTCGGCATGACCCGCGTGGCCCTTGAGCCAGTGCCATTCGACCTGATGCGCGGAGGCGGCTTTTTCCAGCCGCTGCCATAGCTCGATATTTTTCACGGGCTTCTTGTCGGCGGTCTTCCAGCCGTTCTTCTTCCAGTTCTTGATCCAGCCGGTGATGCCGCCCTTTACATATTGCGAGTCGGTATAGAGATCGGCTTTGCAATTCGCAGGCAACGACTCCAGCGCCATGATCGCCGCCATCAATTCCATGCGGTTGTTGGTCGTGAGTTTCTCGCCGCCTTTAAGTTCGTCGCGCTTGCCGTCATGCTCGATGATCGCGCCCCAGCCGCCGGGTCCGGGATTGCCGGAACAGGCGCCATCGGAGTGAATCTTCACGCGCTCGCTCATATTCTTCCTTATGCCGCGAGACCGTAATCCGTCGCGCGCTCGATGCGGCGGTGGAATTGCAGCTTCTTCAGATATTCCTTCGGATCTTTCGGACGCACCAGTGCGCCTTCCGGCACGTTCAGCCAGTCGAAGGTGCGCGTCAGCAGAAATCGGAGTGCCGCGCCGCGCGCGAGCGTCGGCAGTGCGTCGATCTCGGCGGCCGATAGCGGCCGCACGGCGTTGTAGTTCGACAACAGCGCCTTGCCTTTGGTGACGTTGAAGGAGCCGTCGATCTCGAAGCACCAGGCATTGAGACAGATCGCAACGTCGTAGGCGTAGAAATCGTTGCAGGCGAAATAGAAGTCGATCAGTCCCGAGAGCTTATCGCCGAGAAAAAATACGTTGTCCGGAAAGAGATCGGCGTGGATCACGCCCTTCGGCAAATTCTTCGGCCAGCGCGCGGTCAGATGCGCGACTTCTTCCTTGATCAGCGTGGCGAGCCCCGGCGCGACTTCGTCGGCGCGAGTGGCACATTGCGCCGCCAGTTTCTGCCAACCTTCCGGCCCCAATGCATTTGGGCGCTTGATCGAGAAACCTTCCCCGGCATTGTGAAACTGGGCGAGTGCGCCACCAAGGGCCGCGCAATGCGCGTTGCTCGGGCGGCGCACGGAAATCCCTTCGAGAAAAGTGATGATCGCAGCAGGCCGCCCGGCAAGCTCGCCGAGCGAATTGCCTTTTTTATTCTTCACAGGTTGCGGGCAGATCAGGCCGCGCGCCGCGCAATGCTCCATCAGTCCGATGAAGAACGGCAGGTCTTTCGGATCGACGCGCTTTTCATAGAGCGTCAGGAAATAATAGCCGCGCCCGGTGTGCAGCATGTAGTTGGTGTTTTCGACGCCTTCGGCAATGCCCTTGAACGACATCATCTCGCCGATGTCGTAATCGGCAAGAAAAGCATCGAGCTGCTCGTCGCTGACTTCGGTATAAACGGCCACTTGATTACTCCGCAGCCGTATCGCGCAACTCGCGCGGCAGCGGGAAGAACACGTCTTCCTGCGGGCCGGCATAGGTATCGACTTCGACGTCGTAGCGCTTGGCGAACGCGTCGATGATTTCCTCGACCAGCACTTCCGGCGCTGATGCGCCCGCAGTGATGCCGAGGCTTTTCACATTTCCGAACACGTTCCAGTCGATGTCGTCCGCGCGCTGCACCAGCGCGGTAGCGCGGCAGCCCGAACGCTCCGCGACTTCGCGCAGGCGCTGCGAGTTCGAAGAATTCGGCGCGCCGACCACGATCATGGCTTCAACCTGCGGCGCCACGTTCTTCACCGCTTCCTGGCGGTTCGTGGTTGCGTAGCAGATGTCTTCCTTGTGCGGGCCGGTGATCGCGGGGAAACGCTCCTTCAAAATCGCGACCATCTCCGCGGTGTCGTCCACCGAGAGCGTGGTCTGCGTGACATAAGCGAGCGCTTCCGGATTTTTCGGCTGAATTTTGCGCGCGTCTTCCGCGGTTTCGATCAAGGTCACGCTGCCTGCCGGAAGCTGGCCCATGGTGCCGATGGTTTCCGGGTGACCGGTGTGGCCGATCAGCAAAATCTCGCGGCCGCGCTTTGCGTGCACCATCGCCTCGCGGTGAACCTTGGTCACGAGCGGGCAGGTGGCGTCGATCGCAAACAATTTCCGGTTCGCTGCTTCCTCGGGCACCGATTTCGGCACGCCATGCGCGGAGAAAATCACCGGGCGGTCGCCGTCCGGGACCTGGGTCAGTTCTTCGACGAAAATCGCGCCCTTCCGGCGCAGGCTTTCGACCACATATTTGTTGTGAACGATCTCGTGGCGGACATAGACCGGGGGGCCGTATTTCTGGAGCGCCCGCTCGACCGCGTCGATTGCGCGCACCACGCCCGCGCAAAAGCCACGCGGCGCACACAGAAGTACGCGCAGGCGGGGCAGGGCGGAACCGGGCAAAACAGCCATAATTTCAAGCCTTTCGCGCCTAAATCGGCGCGTCGGGGGCGTGGAGTCAACCATTACCCCAAACTCGCGTTGATTTGGACAGGGCACCCCCTTATATAGGCGCCGACCCCGGTCATCAGTGACGTTACCGAGGCTCCCGCTAGAAAATAGCGGCAGCGCTCGCGAAACCGTACTCGGATGACGAAGTTGACGCGTTAGAGGCGCGAAAATTATGTCTCACATGCCGTTAATGCCGAAGGCGACCGCCGTGTGGCTGGTCGATAATACCTCGCTCTCGTTCGAGCAGATCGCGGACTTCTGCAAACTTCACCCGCTTGAGGTGAAGGGCATCGCCGACGGCGAAGTCGCGCAGGGAATCAAGGGCCTCGACCCGGTGGCTTCCAACCAGCTCACGCGCGAAGAGCTGGATACTGCGATTGCCGATCCGAACCACAAGCTCGTCATGGCCGACGCCAAGGTCCGCCTGCCGGAGCCGAAGACGAAGAAGGGCCCGCGCTATACGCCGGTCTCCAAGCGTCAGGACCGCCCGGACGCGATCCTCTGGCTCGTGAAGAGTCATCCGGAGTTGAAGGACGCGCAGATCATGCGTCTCGTCGGCACCACCAAGTCCACGATCCAGTCGGTGCGCGAGCGCAAGCATTGGAATTCGGCGAGCCTGCAGGCGCGCGACCCGGTGATGCTGGGTCTTTGTTCGCAGATCGATTTGGACAACGAAGTGCGCCGCGCCTCCAAGGGCAAGCCGCAGCCGGATGCGGAGCCCGTGCGCACGCTGTTGCCAGCCGAGCAGACCACGGCAGTGCCCGAGCCGGACATGTCGCCGGCCGTCGACGACCGCAAGGGTTCGATCGATGCGGACAACGTGTTTGCGAAACTCGGCGGCATGAAGCGCAGCGAGCAGTAATTCGCTCTGAAAAATCAAAATTGGAAAGGCCGGGAAATTTCCCGGCCTTTTTTTACTTCATCGCTTCGTCGTTCACATCGACAGTGGCGTTCAGTGCGAGCCTGCCGCCGTCCGCGAAAATCGTCTCTCCGGTAATGTAGCTCGCATCATCCGAGGCAAGGAAGGAAGCGATACTCGCGATTTCTTCCGGTCTGCCGATGCGCTGCAAAGGCGTGCGCGACAAAAGCTTGCGCTTCACGGCCGGGTCTTTCGCGACGGCTGCCAGCATGTCGGTCGCAATCGAGCCGGGGCCGATTGCGTTCACGCGGATGCCGTGCGGCGCGAGCGAGAGCGCCATGACCTTGGTGAGTTGCTGGATGCCGCCTTTGGAGACCGCATAGGGCGCGTGGTTCGGCAACGCGACAATGGAATTGATCGACGACATATTAATGATCGCGCCGGGTTTCTTTCCAGCTTTGATCTGCGTAACCATTTGTCTTGCCGCCGCCTGGCCCGCCAGAAACGAGCCTTTCACGTTCACACGCAGCACGCGGTCGAAGTCGGCTTCTTTCACTTCGAGGAAATCTGCGGGGCTGACAATGCCTGCATTGTTCACGAGGATGTCGAGCGAGCCGAATTTTGCGACCGTCGCTTTGACCAGCGCATCGACGGCATTCGCGTCGCCCACATCGCAGGCGACAAAGTGTGCGTTCGCACCAAGAGACTTCGCGGCGTCCAGGCCTGCTTTCTCGTCGATGTCGGAGAGCACGACCTTCGCGCCGTCTTCGACAAAGCGCTTGGCAATGGCAAAGCCAAGCCCGCGCGCGGCGCCGGTGATGAGGGCGGTTCGGTTCTCAAGTTTCATGACGTGGCGATCTCACTATGAGTTGGATACCATTGGTTTGGGCGCCGATTCGAAGGTTGGAGATATTCCATGACTAGTTTGGGCCTCGTACCCGTTGGTTTTTCTTGTTGGGCGCTGTTTAACAAGAAATCAGCCGGTCATATCGCAGTTTTTCAATCGCGAGAATTGGCGGAAAAAGCTGCCAAATCTCTTGGTTCTGCAGGTTACGAGGTGCGATTTGGTAGGGTTGAGAAGTCGACAGGAAATTTTATCCTGGACGAATGGGATGAGCGTCGGACCCGCTAACATCCTGCCCCTGGTACTTCGTTCTTCTTTCTGCGCTCATCGCAGAGTTCTCTTAGCCAATTTTGTTGTTTGGTTTTTTCTGCCTCTACACGAGCTTTTAGTTTGTTGTCTTCGTATATCGCGTGCCCAAAGATTCCAGCAAAGAAAAGTACGATTCCTCCAAAAATTCCAAAGGCTGCGCCTTTCGACGTGCTCCAGCCAAAATAACGAACCGCAAGTGCCGACAGCAAATAGGCAAGTCCTAATAGCAGTGCACCGCCTATAAATGTCGTCATTTAAGTGGCCATTCCCTTGCCTTGCAGCGCCGTCTTGATCTCATCCAGCGTCACCGGATCGTCGATGGTCGCGGGCATGTTCCACGGCTCTTTGTCCGCGATCTTTTTCATAGTGCCGCGCACGATCTTGCCGGATCGCGTTTTCGGAAGCCGTTTGATGACCATCGCGGTCTTGAAGGCCGCGACCGGGCCGATCTTTTCGCGCACCAGCGCGATCAGTTCTTTCTCGATGGTGTCGTCCGGCTTGTTCACGCCGAGCTTCAACACCACGAAGCCAACCGGCACTTCACCCTTCAATTGATCGGCGACGCCGATCACCGCGCATTCGGCGACATCGTTGTGGGACGCAAGCACTTCTTCCATGCCGCCGGTGGAGAGCCGATGGCCCGCGACATTGATGATGTCGTCGGTGCGGCCGAGCACATAGACGTAGCCGTCTTCGTCGCGGTAGCCCGCGTCGGCGGTTTTGTAGAAGCCAGGGAAATCCGCGAGATAGGATTCCCTGAATCGTCCGTCCTGCTGCCACAGCGTCGGGAAACATCCCGGCGGCAGCGGCAGTTTGACGACGATGTTGCCCATCGTTCCGGCCGCGACCGGCTTGCCGCCGTCGTCCACGATCTGCACGTCGTAGCCCGGCATCGGCACGGTCGGCGAGCCGTGCTTCACCGGCAATGCGCCAAGGCCCATCGGATTGCCGACGATGGTCCATGCGGTTTCGGTCTGCCACCAGTGATCGATCACCGGCACATTCAGAATTCGCTCGGACCATTTCACGGTGTCCGGGTCGGCGCGTTCGCCCGCGAGAAACAGCGTGCGAAATTTGGAGAGGTCAAAGTCTTTTATGAATTTTCCTTCCGGATCTTCTTTCTTGATGGCGCGAAACGCAGTTGGCGCGGTGAAGAGCGCGACCGCGCCATGTTCGGAAGCGACCCGCCAGAATGCGCCCGCGTCCGGCGTGCCGACGGGTTTGCCTTCGTAAACAACCGACGTGCAGCCGTGAAACAGCGGCGCATAGACGATGTAGGAGTGACCGACGACCCAGCCGATGTCGGACGAGGTCCACCAGACTTCGCCTTCTTTAATTCCGTACATATTCTCCATCGACCACTTCAGCGCGACGGCATGGCCGCCGTTGTCGCGCACGACGCCTTTCGGAATGCCGGTGGTGCCGGAGGTATAGAGAATGTAGAGCGGGTCGGTCGCCTTCACCGGCACGCATTCGGAAGTTTTGTTTGCGCTCAGTGCGGCTTCGCGAAGCGCTGCCCAATCCCAGTCCCAGCCCTTCTTCATTTCGGCTTGCGCCTGCGGGCGCTGAAACAGGATCACGGCTTCCGGCTTTTCCGTTGCCATCTCAATCGCGGCGTCGAGGAGCGGCTTGTAGGGAACGATGCGCGTCACTTCTATGCCGCAGCTTGCGGTGAGCAAGAGCTTCGGCTTTGCGTCGTTCAGGCGCGTCGCGAGTTCCTTGGGTGCAAAGCCGCCGAAGACGACCGAATGCACCGCGCCGATGCGCGCGCAGGCGAGCATCGCGACCAGGGCTTCGGGAATCATCGGCATATAAATGACGACGCGGTCGCCTTTTTCGATGCCGAAGTCGCGCAGGATCGCGCCGAAGGCGCTTATTTCGCGTTGCAATTCTTTATAGGTGATGTTGCGCTTCGCGTTTGAGACCGGACTGTCATAGGCGAACGCAATCTGATCGGCGCGGCCCTTTTCCACGTGGCGGTCGACCGCGTTGTAGCAGGTGTTCATTACGCCATCGGGAAACCAGCGGCCGTAAACGCCGGCTTTTGGATCGAACACCGTCTTTGGCTTTTCAAACCAGGTGATTGCTTCGGCGGCTTCCGCCCAGAAACCTTCCGGATCGCGCTGCCAGCGCGCATAGACTTCCGGGTATCGGCTTGCGATCGGCGTTATCATTCGTTTCTTCCCTGCCGGCTTATGATTTTTCTCGATTGTCGCCGCCGCGCGCCGATATGCAAGAGCGGCGTTGGTCGCAGCCGTCTATGCGCCACGCGCCATAGCTCATGGCAAGCGCTCTCTTTATAAAGCGCGCACAATGCTCCCTGCCGATCTTACCTTCTGGATTATCGCGGCAATCGCCGTCACCTGCACCGGCCTCGCCAAAGGCGGCTTCAGCGGCATTGGCATGGCCGCGACGCCGTTGCTCGCGCTGGTGGTGCCGCCGCTGCAGGCCGCCGCGATCATGTTGCCTATTTTGCTGATGCAGGACGCGGTCTCGCTCTGGGCGTTCCGGCGCGATTGGGATCGCTGGAATTTGAAGGTGCTGCTCATAGGCGCGGTCGCGGGGATCGGTATTGCCTGGGCGCTTGCGGCCTACGTCTCGGACGCCTGGGTGAAGCTGCTGATCGGCGTCATCACTTTCGTCTTCGTGTTGAACCGTTGGCTGGGTCTTGCGAGCAAGGCCGCGGAAGCGATCAGGCCGAGTGCGGCAAGCGGTATCTTCTGGGGCGTGCTTTCGGGTTTTACGAGTACGCTTGCCCATGCCGGCGCACCGCCGATGAACGTGCATCTGCTGCCGCAGCAATTACCGAAGATGGTCTTCATCGGCACGGTCACGATCTATTTCGCGGCGGTGAACGCGATCAAGGTGGTGCCGTTTTTCTTTCTTGGGGAGTTTACGCAAAGCGCGCTTTTGATCGCGCTTGTCCTGATGCCGCTCGCGGTCGCTACGAACCTCGCAGGAATCTGGGCCGTGAAGCGCATTCCGGAAGAGCTGTTCTACAAGATCGCCTATGTGCTGATGTTTCTCGTCTCGCTGGAGCTGATCCGGCAAGGCGCTTTGGGCGCCTTCTGGCGATGAATTCTTGACGTTGATCGAAACCCGTCCGGTTCGCTAGGGTCGCGCCAGATGAGGGATTTCGTGCAATGAACAAGACCGCCTACGACACCGATCTCGACAAGAACCCTGCCAACTATCAGCCGCTGACGCCGATCTCGTTTCTGGAGCGGGCGGCCGCGGTATTTCCGGATCAGGTCGCAATTATCCACGGCCCCATGCGCCGGACCTATCGCGAGTTTTACGCGCGCTCGAAGAAGCTGGGCAGCGCGCTTGCGAAGCGCGGGATTGCGCGTGGCGATACGGTCGCGGTGCTCTTGGCGAACACGCCTGCGATGCTCGAGTGCCACTACGGCGTACCGATGACCGGCGGCGTGTTGAACACGCTGAACACGCGGCTTGATGCTGCGACCATCGGTTTCTCGCTCGATCACGGCGAAGCGAAGATCGTCATCGTCGATAAAGAGTTTTCGAAGATGGCGAAGGAAGCGCTCAAGCTCTGCAAGGTGAAGCCGCTCATCGTCGATTACGACGACCCGGAATATAAAGGCGACGGCGAGAAGGTAGGCACGCTCGATTACGAAGCGTTGGTTGCCGAAGGCGACGAAAATTATGTGCGCCAGGCGCCCGGCGACGAGTGGGATGCGATTTCGCTGAACTACACTTCAGGGACGACCGGCGATCCTAAGGGCGTGGTTTATCATCATCGCGGGGCGGCGCTACTCGCCACCGGCAACGTGCTGACTGGCAGCATGAAGAAACACGCGGTCTATCTCTGGACGCTGCCGATGTTTCACTGCAACGGCTGGTGCTTCCCGTGGTCGATTTCGGTTTGCTCCGGCACGCATGTCTGCCTTCGTCAGGTGCGTGCATCGCTGATGTTCGATCTGATCGCAAAACATAAGGTCACGCATCTTTGCGGCGCGCCGATCGTGATGGCGACGCTCTTGAACGCGCCGGAAGAAGAAAAGAAGCCGCTGCCGCATGTGGTCGAATTTTTTACGGCCGCGGCACCGCCGCCGGAAGCCGTGCTGGCCGGCATGAAAGGCGCGGGCTTCAACGTCACGCATCTTTATGGGCTGACCGAAACATACGGTCCGGCCGCGGTGAACGACTGGCATCAGGAATGGGATTTGCTCGATCCCGCAGCGCAAGCCGCGAAGAAGGCACGGCAGGGCGTAACGATTGCGCCGCTCGAAGGCCTGGAGGTCATGGATCCCGAAACCATGAAGCCGGTGCCGCGCGACGGCGAAACCATGGGCGAGGTGATGTTTCGTGGCAACGTGGTGATGAAGGGCTATCTCAAGAATCCGAAATCGACCAAGGCGGCGTTCGCGGGCGGCTGGTTTCATTCCGGCGATCTCGGCGTGATGCATGCGGACGGCTACATCCAGCTCAAGGACCGCTCAAAAGACATCATCATCTCCGGTGGCGAGAATATTTCCTCGATCGAAGTCGAAGACGCGCTCTACAAGCATCCCGCGGTGCAGGCGGCGGCGGTGGTAGCGAAGGCCGATGACAAATGGGGTGAAACCCCTTGCGCCTTCATCGAGTTGAAGCCGGGCAAGAGTGCTTCCAAGGACGAGCTGATCGCGCACTGCAAGACCAATCTCGCCGGATATAAAGTGCCGCGTCATATCGTGTTCGTCGAGTTGCCGAAGACTTCGACGGGAAAAATCCAGAAGTTCAAGCTTCGCGAAATGACAAAGGAAGTCTGAAATGGCCAACGCGCCGCGCAAACAGAAGCTGCCGCTCAAAGACGATATCGACTGGCGGGTCGCGCTGCGGGCGCGGCCGTTTCTCGGCACTTTCGTTCTGCTCGCGCGCGGCACCATGCTGCTCGCAATCGTCGGCACCTTTGTCGTTGCGACGGCGCTGCTTGCGCATTCGCTCTGGGAAATCGCCGAAGCCGTGATCGCGCTGATCCGCTGGGAGACCGATACCAAGAAGCTCATGCTGGTCGCGATCGAATCCGTGGATGCATTTTTGCTCGTAACCGTGCTCCATATCGTCGCGATCGGGCTCTATCAGCTTTACATCCAGGACAAGATTCCGCTGCCGCAATGGCTCGTCGTGGAAAGCATCGACGACCTGAAGGTGACGCTGTCGGGCGTCGTGATCCTGGTGCTTGCGGTCTATTTTCTCGGCCGCACCATGGTCGGTGATGCTTCGCAGAATCTACTTCTGATGGGCGGCGGTATCGCCGCAATCATTCTCGCGCTGACGGTGTTCATGTTCATGCAGCACCACAAGAAGCAGAACGAGAAATAAGTGTTCGAGGTCAGGAACGAGGGCGGCATCGCAGTTCTCGAATTGCGTCACGGCAAAGCGAACGCAATCGATGTCGAGTTCTGCAAGGCGCTGAAGAAAGAGTTCAGGCGGCTCGCGAAGTCCGATGCGCGGGCTGTCGTCATCACGAGCCGGGGCAAGATATTTTCGGCCGGCGTCGATCTGCTGCGCGCGGCGGAAGGCGGGCGCAGCTATCTCAGGTCAATCGTGCTCGCGATCGACGAATTATACGAAGAGATTTTCTTTCACCCCAAACCGGTCATCGCCGCGATCAACGGACATGCTATCGCGGGTGGATGTGTGCTGGCCTGCTGCGCGGATTATCGGGTGCTTGCGAAAGATGCCGGCCGCATGGGGGTCACCGAACTCCTGGTCGGGCTGCCGTTTCCGCCGTTCGCGTTTGAAGTGCTGCGCGCGACGACTTCGCCGATACATTTTCCAAAATTTACTGCCACGGGCGAAACGTTCGATACGGAAGGCGCTCTCGAACGCGGATTTGCCGACGAGGTTGTGAGCGCGGGTCAACTGATGGCGCGGGCGATGGAGAAAGCCGCGCAACTCGCCGCGATCCGCCCGGAGGCTTTCGCTGCAAATAAGCTGCATACCCGCGCGCCAGTGAAGCAGTTCTTGCGGAACGACCGCTCCGGCCTGAAAAAGAAAATCATGAAGGTCTGGACCGCGCCGGAGACCGCGAAGAACATCCGCGCTTATGTAGCGCGGACCTTCAAGAAATCCTGAGGTTTATTTCTGACGAACAACGAAGCCCGTGAGCCAGCGTGCGAAAGGCAGCACCAGCAATGCCGACGGAAATGCGATTGCCCATGACGCCATCCATGCGCTGGGCCAGATGCGTAGCGCCACCAGATTGAGGCCGACTGCGATGGCAGTCGAAACCGCCGCGACGATCGCCGTCATGAAGAAGGTGAGGATCATCGGCACGAGGATGTGGTTGAAGCGGGGAGGCAGCTTTTGCATTGCAAGAACTATGTAAGACGTTGCGTAAGGGGAGCGGCTAGTCGCGCGGGGCGCGAAGTTTGGCTAGGCTATACTGACGAGAAACAACAGCGGCAAGCGAAGCCAGCGCAAGTCAGGAATAAGCGGGAGGAATAGATGGACGCAGACGTCATTGTCGTTGGCGGCGGATTGGCGGGTCTGGTCGCGGCGGCGGAAGTCGCGGATGCCGGCAAGAAAGTCATTCTCTTGGATCAGGAGCCGGAGCAGTCGCTCGGCGGCCAGGCGTTCTGGTCGTTCGGCGGCTTAATGCTGGTCGACAGTCCCGAGCAGCGCCGTCTCGGTATCAAGGATTCGCGCGATCTCGCCTGGCAGGACTGGCAGGGCTCGGCGGCGTTCGATCGTGAGGAAGATCACTGGCCGCGCAAATGGGCCGAGGCCTACATCGATTTCGCGAGCGGCGAAAAGCGCGCGTGGCTGCACGCGCAGGGTGTGCGCTGGTTTCCGGTGCCGGGCTGGGCTGAGCGCGGCGGCTATACCGCGACAGGTCATGGCAATTCGGTGCCGCGTTTTCATATTACGTGGGGCACGGGCCCAGCGCTGGTCGAGCCTTTCGTGCGGCGCCTGCGCGAAGCCGAAAAGAAAGGCCTTGTGCGGTTCTGCTTCCGTCATCGCGTGACGAAGTTGACGGCAAGTGGCGGCATAGAAGACGGCGTGGAAGGCGAGATTCTCGAAGCCTCCAATGTCGAGCGCGCGGCGAAGTCTTCGCGCAAAGTCGTCGGCGATTTCAAACTGAAAGCGCAGGCGATCATCGTGACTTCAGGCGGCATCGGCGGCAATCACGAGCTGGTGCGGAAAAACTGGCCGGCCAAGATGGGCCGCGCACCCGCGCAAATGCTCTCCGGCGTGCCGGATCATGTCGACGGTTTGATGCAGGGCGTAGTCGAGCGCGCTGGCGGAAGGCTGATTAACGCCGACCGTATGTGGCATTACCCCGAGGGCATCGATAACTACGCGCCGATCTGGTCGCATCACGGCATTCGCATTCTCTCCGGACCGACGCCGCTATGGCTCGATGCAAACGGCAAACGCTTTCCGGTGCCGCTGTTTCCGGGCTTCGACGGTCTTGGCGCGCTCGAGCACATCACGAAGAATGGCAACGATCATTCGTGGTTTCTGCTCAACAAGCGCGTGATCGGAAAAGAGTTCGCGCTTTCGGGCCAGGAGCAGAATCCCGACCTCACCGGGAAAAGCATCAAGGGCGTGTTGAAGCGCGGGCGCGGCACGCTGACGCCGGTGCAGAAGTTCATCAATGCCGGAAAAGATTTCGTGGTCGCGAATAATCTTACCGATCTGGTTTCGAAGATGAACGGGCTTACGCAGAAGAATCTCGTTAGCCTCGAGACGGTAACGCGCGAGGTGGAAGCGCGGGACCGCGATCTCGACAATAAATACGGCAAGGATTTGCAGATCGCGGCGATCCGTTCGGCGCGGGGCTATATCGGAGATCGTCTCATCAGAACGGTGAAGCCGCATAAACTGCTCGATCCCGCCGCCGGTCCGCTGATCGCGGTGCGGCTCTGGGTGCTGACGCGCAAAACCCTCGGCGGTCTTGAGACGGATTTGTCGTCGCGGGTCTTGAAGGACGGCAAGTCGCCGCTTGGCAACGTGTTCGCGGCTGGCGAAGTCGCGGGCTTCGGCGGCGGCGGGGTGCATGGCTATCGCGCGCTCGAGGGCACCTTCCTCGGCGGCTGTATCTTCTCGGGCCGCATCGCGGGCCGGGAAGCGGCGAAGCTCGTGAGATAGAACGTGCCAATCGAATGATCGGCGCCGGGCTGCGACATCGCCGAATGGCTTTCGTTGTTCGGGGCGTGGGATAGTGCCGGAATGAATGACACCACCTCGAATATTAAACCTGGCGCCAAGGGCGTCGCTGAACTTGTCGTCGGCGAAGAACACACCGCGCCGCGCGTGGGCTCCGGAAAAATCCGCGTGCTCGCGACGCCGGTGATGATCAATCTGATCGAAGCGGCAGCTCTCAAGGCCGCAGAGCATTTGTTGCCGCCCGGCCACCAGAGCCTCGGCACGCTTCTCAATGTGAAGCACATCGCGGCAACCCCGGTCGGCATGAGGATCAAGGCGATTGCGACGGTTACCAAGCTTGAGGGCCGCAACATCTTTTTCGATGTCTCAGCCGAGGACGAAAAAGAAACCATCGGCGGCGGCACGCACGAGCGCGTGGTTGTCAACGTCGAGCGCTTCGACAAGCGGGTGCAGCGGAAGATCGGCGGCGAGGACTGAGTCTTCGCGGGCTCAGTCACTTCCAACCGGACCCTCCCGCCTGCCTAAAATTTATTCGCGTTCGATTTCATGTGGCGGCGCAAACAAAACGTGACCGCCCTGTTATGCCAGCACTCTTTCCCTATTTTGGGTGAGGCCGCCCTGCGGTTCGTAAATATTCTCGGGCAATGGGAACGAAACGCCTTTCTCGCGAATTGATGCAAATCCGAGCGAGTAAGCTTGTGTGCCTTGGGGGTTATTCTGCGCCTTGACCTTGCCTCAAATTTCGAGTCACTTCCGGCTCGCTACTGGGTTTGGCTGGCCTTGATACGACGCTCCTGTTTTGGGGCTATCTGCAAGACACTTCCCAAAACTCGGATTGGCATGACGCCCGCGATGGTCGGGGGTGTCGATGGCGACCGCACGAGACGTGCGTTTCAAGGAGGCCGTGAATGGCTACTGGTACCGTGAAGTGGTTCAACACCCAAAAGGGCTTTGGTTTCATCCAACCGGATGACGGCGGCAAGGATGTGTTCGTACACATCTCGGCTGTCCAGCAGGCGGGCTTGCAGAGTTTGAACGAAGGCCAAAAGGTTTCGTTCGAAATCGCAACTGAGCGCGGCAAGGCAGCGGCGTCGAACCTCAAGGCGATGTAAGCTACTTCCACACCAAAAAGAAAAACCCGGCACGAGCGATCGTGCCGGGTTTTTTCTTGCGTAAGCGCGTTTTGTTTAGAGCGCGCCGACATCCTGCAGTAAGAACACGAGGCCGAGCGGCGGCACGAAGCAGCCGACGGTGTGTCTCACCACCTGTTCGGAAGTGGGCACCGGTCCGCCGAGCGCGGCGTTGATGATCGGGCCGGCGGCCGAGCAGATCGCGGCACCCACGTAGAACGGGAAGCCGTGCGAGGTGTGGCGGGTCGAGTTGCCGGTGGTCTTGTGCGGCTTGTGCATCTTGTGCGGCTTGTAGTGCGAGACTTTCTTGCTGCCGTAACCGCTGAACTTCGACTTGCCGCCGAAGGTCTGCGGGCCCTTATTGAAGCCCTTGTTGAAGCCGAACTGCGGGCCTTTGTTGAAGCCCTTGTTGAAGCCGAACTGTGGGCCTTTGTTGAAGCCCTTGTTGAAGCCGAACTGCGGACCCTTCTTGAATCCGAACTGCGGGCCTTTGTTATTCGAGAAGCTGCGGAAAGACGGGCCCTCGTTGTAGCCGCCGTATTTCGGTTTGAATTTGTAGGAGTGCTTCGGCTTGTAGTGCTTGGTCTTGGCAGACCCGCTGAAGGTAAACCACTCAGAGTGATTGTGGCAGGTCAGCAGGCAGTTGATCGCCTGCAGGATGCCACCCTCCGGCTGGAGCGGGTTCTGTTGCGCGATGGCAGTCGCGGGTGCGGCAACAATCGCGGTAGCGGCAAACGCCGCAAGCATGGTTTTTTTCATTTTCGCCTCGTCGAGCCGTCGTCTCGCTTTTCGAGATGCGGCGTTCCCTGTGAACCGCCGGCTCTTCGAGGCTGTGAGGCTGTGTTTGTCGGGCTCGCAATTTCAGCCCATGCGCGATTGGCGCGAATTGATTTCGAACAACGCAGCTACGCAACAACTTGAACCAGCAATTCGGATTTAGCGAAAGTTTTCATTAAGTTGTGAGTAACTGCTGGTTAAGCATAACCGGTAAGCTAAACGCTCCGGGAAGTGCGCGGACGAAGCAGAAAACAAAGATGGCGCTAAAAACAAAACCGCCGGCGATTTGCCGGCGGTTCGGGACGCACGATGTGTGATCGGGTCAGTGAACGGTTTCTTCCTGGAGCCTTGTGATCTCGTCCTTGAGCGAAAGTTTGCGGCGCTTCAATTCTGCAAGTCTGAGACTGTCGCTATTGGGATGCGTGCGTTCTGCTTCGATCTCGCGTTCCAAAGCCTCATGCTTCCGCTCAAGTTCGGTCAAATGCGATTGGATCGACATTGGGTGCGTTCTCTCCCTGTTTGCAGTTCGAGACGAAGAATCCTGCCACCGTCCTTACCGGATGTCGATTGAAACCGTCGAAAAACGCCTGAGCAATCCACTGGCTTGGTAAGAAAAGGGAAAACCGCCGCATTATCCGAAGCTTGCTCGGGTTCCATTGCGGCGCGATACTGCCCGCGGCGCCGCCCGGCGTCTCGCAAATGCGGCGATGCAATGACGCGCGAAGAAGAACGCGAACTCACGCTGGAACTGGAACGGTTGAAGCAGGAGCATCGCGACCTGGACTCGGCGATCGACGCGCTGCTCGGCGCAACCGGTCATGATCGGATTCAGGTCCAGCGCTTAAAAAAGCGCAAGCTTCAGCTTCGCGACCGCATCGGTGAGATCGAAGACCAGATTTTCCCGGATATTATCGCGTAAGTTTTTTCGTCATGGCCGGGCTCGTCCCGGCCATCCACACCTTGATGCAATTCAAGTCTGTAAAGACGTGGATGCCCGGCACAGGGCCGGGCATGACGATTAAAGATGTTTGGCTCAGATCGACTGCAGCAGATTATCGGCGCCCGATACTTCAGCCTTCGAGGTGACTTCCTCGATGTTCAGTACCTTCACCACGCCGTCTTCCACGTACATCGAATAACGGCGCGAGCGGACCGGGCCCATCAGGCGCTCGGTGCCGTCGTAGTCGAGGCCGACGGACTTCACGAAGGCGCCGTTGCCGTCGGACAGAAACTCGACCTTACCCGGATTGGCCTTGGCCCAGGCGCCCATCACGTGCACGTCGTTCACGGCGGTCACCGCGATCGTGTCTACGCCCTTAGCGAAAAATTCGTCGGCCTTGGCAATGAAGCCGGGCAAATGATTGCGCGAGCAGGTCGGCGTGAATGCGCCGGGGACGCCGAACAGCACGACCTTCTTGCCGGCAAAGATTTCCGCGCCGGTTTTCGGCTTTACGCCGTCCGCGGTCATGGTCTGGAAGGTCGCGTCGGGGAGCTTTTCGCCCACTTTGATTGTCATTTGTTCTCTCGCCTATTGAAATTGGGCGCATCCTAATCGCGGCGGCGCATTAGTCGAGCGGGATTTCCGCCTCGAGCGCTTGCTCGCCTGCAACGAGGGTCAGACGCAGTTTCGGCGGCGCGTCGTTCGAGCCGAGGCGCGAGCCGCGGAGCGGGATCGCGAAGGTAACGTGTCCGGCTTCGTTCTTGAGGATTTCCGGCAGCGAGAGCGTCCATTCCTCGCCGGGGCCTTCGGCAAAGAGATCGAGTTTGCCCACCGTGCGCGCAAGCGCCGTTACAATGATGCGGCTATCGCTGCCGTCCTGCTCCTTGCCGCGTTCGACCTTTGCTTTGAGGATTGCAAGCGAGCGCGGCTTTGCCGCTTCCTGCTTTTCCGGCACGCGCTTTTCCGCGTCTGCAAGCAATGGCTCGGCGGATGTATCGGCCGAGAAGGGAAGCGTGAGCAGCGCCTCCGCCGGAATGCAGAGTTTCTCGCAGGTCGCAAAATCCAGCTTGAGTTTCAGCGTGACCGGCTTGGAAGAATCCTTTGCTGTGATCCTGAGCGGAAAAATTACGCGGTCCTCGTAGCCGATCGAAACTTGTCCGCTGCCGTCCGTGATCCGCTTCGGCGCGGGATAGAATACTTCCACCTTCGCCACATTTTCGGATCCGCTCCAGTCGAAGCGAGGAGGGATTCCGGCGTCGCCCGGATAGCGCCAATACGTCTTCCAGCCGGGCGAAAGTACGATCTCGATGCCCCCGCGAAAAACTGGCGCGGAATTTGTATTGCTATTGCCGGAGACCAGCAGGCGCACTTTCGCTTCGCCCGCGCTGACGGCGCCGGACGACGCCGCGAACGCATTGCCCGCGCAACAAGCGGCCAGTGCGGCGGAAAGAAGCAAGGAACTTAACTTATGCACACGCATTTTTTCACCACGAAGACAGCGTAACCATCGAATCAGGCAGGAGCCCAGCCACGAATGCGTGAATATGCCCGCCCCAATGCCGCATTTGCTTCCCGCACAAGCTCGGATAGGCTTTTTTCCATGAAGATTGCAGGCGAGTCTTCTAAGGGTCCGAACGAAGGCTATCTCGACGGCCAGATTCTCGTCGCGATGCCGACCATACAGGATGAGCGCTTCAGCCGCTCGGTGATCTATCTTTGCGCGCACTCTTCGGAAGGCGCGATGGGAATCATCGTCAACCAGCCCGCGCCGAATATCCGTTTCTCCGATCTCCTCGTGCAACTCGATGTCATTCCCGGCGAGGGAATGATCGAGTTGCCGAAGCACGGCGACATTCTCCGGGTCTTGAAAGGCGGGCCAGTGGAAACGCAACGCGGCTTCGTGCTGCACAGTGCCGACTATTTCATCAAGGACTCGACGCTGCCGATCAATGACGGCATCTGCCTTACCGCGACCCTCGACATTCTGAAGGCGATCGCAAACGGCAGCGGGCCGGAAAGTGCCGTGCTTGCGCTCGGCTATGCCGGCTGGGCGCCGGGACAACTGGAGAGCGAAATCCAGGCGAACGGCTGGCTGAATTGCGCGGCGGACGCGTCTCTGGTTTTCGGCTCGGATGCCGAACAGAAATACGATCTCGCGCTGAAGAAAATCGGCATCGATCTCGGCAAGCTGTCGTCCCAGGCCGGACACGCCTGACGATCAGGTTGCCGGTGCGCTGGTCGGCGTGCGTGCGCCGGCACGCTCTTTCACTTCAGGGGCAATCAGGCGGCGCGCTTCTTCTGCCGTCATCGGCTCGCCGAAGGCGAAACCCTGCACATATTCGCAGCCGATCTGATAAAGCTCGACCGCGTCGGAGTCGGACTCCGCACCCTCGGCCACGACATCCATGCCGAGATCGTGCGCGAGTTGCACGATCGAGCGCAGGATCACGGGCCGTGCGCCGCGCTTGTGGCCTGAACCCTTCACGAATTGCTGGTCGATCTTGATGGTGTCGAAGGGGAAACGCTGCAAATACGCAAGCGACGAATAGCCGGTGCCGAAATCGTCAAGAGACAGACCCGCCCCGAGCTCGCGGATCTTGTGCAGCATTTGCGCCGCAAGCTCCGGATTCTCCATCACCAGCGACTCGGTAAGCTCCAGCTTCAGCGTGCCGGGCGTCAGCGTGTGACGCGAAAGCACGCTCTTCACGTCTTGAATAAGATCGTGGCGCATTAGTTGCCGCGAGGAAATGTTGACGCTCAGGAACAGCGGATTGTCCGAACGCATTGCGCGCTGCCAGATCGCAAGCTGGCGGGCGGAACGCTCGAGCACGAAGCGGCCGATTTCAATGATGAAGCCGGACTCTTCCGCAATCGGGATGAATTCGGCGGGGCCGAGTCTGCCGAGTTTCGGATGGTTCCAGCGCAGCAGCGACTCGAAGCCCGCGACGCGGCGGTCTTCCAGACGCACAATCGGCTGGTACATAATGATGATTTCGTCGCGCTCGACTGCGCGCCGCAGATCGGATTCGAGCGCAAGCCGGTCGATCTTGTCATTGCGCATCGAAGGCTTGAACACTTCGATGCGGTCGTTGCCGGCCTGCTTTGCCGCGTGCATCGCAAGCTCGGCATTCTTCAGTACTTCGGCACGTTCCTTGGTCTGGCCGTCGAGCAGCGCAAGTCCGATCGAGGCGGTCAGGAAGATCTGACGCTCCCCGAAGCCGATCGGCGCGCGCACGCTGCGGCGGATGGTGTCCGCGAAAGCCGTGATGCGGTCGGCTTCGCGCTCGGAAAGCAGAATGATCGCGAATTGATCGCCGGCAATGCGCGCAAGCGTATCCTGCGGCTTCAGGAGCCGTGTCAGGCGGCGGCTCACAGTGAGCAGGATCGAGTCGCCCGCGGCGGTGCCGACCGAGGTGTTCAGCTGCTTGAAGCGGTCGAGATCGATGATGATCAGTGTAGGGCGGATCTTATCGTCGGCTTTCGCGAAATTGATCGCCGCATCGAGGCGATCGAGGAACAGTTCGCGGTTCGGCAGGCCCGTCAGGTTGTCATGCACCGCATCCTGCAACAGCCGCTCTTCCGCGACCTTGAGTTCGGTGATGTCGTTCATGGTGCCGACGACGCGAAGCACTTCTCCGTCGGTGCCGACAACCGGCCGCGCGCGGAGCGAGAACCAGAAATAGTGGCCGTCCTCGGCCTTGAGACGCAGCGACTGGAAGATACGGCCACGGCGCTGGTCCAAGAGGCCATCGAGGGCGAGCCGGGTGCGGTCGCGATCCGAGGGATGCACAAATTCGAGCCAGGTCTGCGCTTCGGTTTCCATCGCGCCGCGCTTCAGCCCGAGCAGTTGCTCGGCTTCCGGGCTTACGAAAATCCGGTCGCGTATCACATCCCAGTCCCAGACTACTTCGCCGGCGCCCGTGACCGCGAGTGCGCGGCGCTCAACGTCGCTCATCAGGCCTTCGGCGGAGACGCCCGCGAAAGCGTGCTGCATGACCGTGAAGCCGATCAGCATCACGATCA
>LNFM01000673.1_pt1 | contig 134190 bp, 116 predicted proteins | sample 596031 | NCBI WGS metagenome assembly LNFM01 (sample SAMN04254537, study PRJNA301005) | activated carbon metagenome | isolation source: dual media filters at the Ann Arbor, Michigan drinking water treatment plant | place: USA: Ann Arbor | reverse complement strand
TGATCTCGCCGGCCAGCACCACGAGGCCGGTGTTGCACAGCGTCTCGGCGGCCACGCGGCTGCGCGGGTCCTGCTTGAAGATCGCGTCGAGGATGGCGTCCGAGATCTGGTCGGCGACCTTGTCGGGGTGGCCTTCGGAGACGGATTCGGACGTGAAGAGGAAATCGTTCGCCATGGGGAAGCTCCAGAGAGTTGCAGTGACTGACCTTGCGTCGTCGCTGCTCAGAAACCTGGGTCCGCGGCGAACGCTTTAGCGGTTTTGTTGAACCGACGTGCCGCCACAACAGCCGCTCCGTCCGCCCGGCGGTGCCTGGGTATCCTCAGGCCCCGCATCGCCCCGCAAGTTGTCCTTTAACTCGGCGATGTGCCAAGTATACGAACCATGTCGCCCGTGCTGTCCTGGCTTTCCGATCGTTCGCTGCGGCTTTTGCACGCCGCCGGCGCGCTGCTGGGCTGGGCGGCCTATCTCGCGTCGCCGAGCTACCGGCGCCGCCTGAAGGCCAATGCCGCGCTCGCCGGCGTGCCCGCCTCGCTGCGGCGCGCCTCGGTGGCCGAGGCCGGCAAGCTGGTGATGGAGCTGCCGCGGCTGTGGCTGCGCCCGCGCGACCAGCCCATCAACGACCCCGTGCAGTGGCACCACGAGGAGCTGGTCACGCAGGCGCTGGACGCCGGCCGCGGGTTGATCCTGCTCACGCCGCACATGGGCAGTTTCGAGGTGGCGGCGCAGGCCTATGCAGAGCGTTTCGGCGCGCGCCAGCCCATCACCGTGCTGTACCGCCCGGCGCGCCAGGCCTGGCTGCGCGAGCTGGAAGAGACCGCGCGCGCGCGCCCCGCGCTGGCCACCGCGCCGGCCACGCTGGCCGGCGTGCGCCTGCTGATGCGCGCGCTGCGCCGTGGCGAGACGCTCGGCCTGCTGCCCGACCAGGTGCCGCCCGAGGGCATGGGCGTGTGGGCGCCGTTCTACGGCCAGCCGGCTTACACGATGACGCTGGCCGCGCGGCTGGCGCTGCAGACCGGGGCCAGCGTGCTGCTGATCTGGGCCGAGCGGCTGCCGCAGGGGCGCGGCTACGCGGTCAGCCTGCGTCCGCTGGCCGAGCCGTTGCCGGCGCAAGGCGAGCTGGACGAAGCCGCCTGGATGACCGCCGCCGCCACCGCCATCAACCGCTCGATGGAAGCCGTGATCGCGCAGCGGCCCGACCAGTACCTCTGGGGCTACCACCGCTACAAGCAGCCGCGCCAGGCCGAGCCCGCCGCGGCCAGCCCGCCATGATGAAGAACCTGGGCGCGCGCGCGCTGCTGACGGCGGTGTGGCTGCTGCACCTGCTGCCGCTGGGTGTGCAGGCCGCGCTGGGCCGGGGCCTGGGCCGGCTGCTGCACCGCTTTGCCGGCAGCCGCCGGCGCGTGGCGCTGCGCAACGTGGCGCTGTGCCTGCCCGAGCTGGGCGAGGCCGAACGCGCGGCGCTGGTGCGCGAGCATTTCCAGTGGCTGGCGCGCAGCCTGCTGGAGCGCGGCCTGCTCTGGTACGCCAGCCCCGAGCGGCTGAAGCGGCTGATCCGTGTGGAGGGCGACGTGCACCTGGCCGAGCGCAGCGAGCGCCCGGTGATGTGGCTGGTGCCGCACTTCCTGGGCGTGGACGTGGCCGGCGCAGCCACGCAGCTCTACCAGACGCGCACCGCCTGCAACATGTATTCGGCGCAGAGCAACCCGGTGCTGGACGCCGCGCTGCTGAAAGGCCGTGCGCGTTTCGGCCGCGCCGAGATGTACACGCGCCAGCAGAGCGCGCTGCCGCTGGTGCGCGCCATCAAGCGTGGCAGCCCGTTCTTCAACCCGTCGGACATGGACTTCGGCCTGCGCGACGCCGCCTTCGTGCCCTTCTTCGGCCACCCGGCGGCCACGCTGCTGGCGCCGTCGCGCATGGCGCGCACGCTCGGCATGGTGGTGCAGCCGGTGGTGGCCGAGATGCTGCCCGGCGGCCAGGGCTTCGTCGTGCGCTTCCTGCCCGCCTGGACCGACTGGCCCACCGACGACCCCGAGGCCGATGCGGCGCGCATGAACGCCTGGATCGAGACCGAGATCCGCCGCTGCCCGGCGCAGTACCTGTGGGTGCACAAGCGCTTCAAGACACGGCCGCCCGGCGCGCCGCCGCTGTATGACTGACCGACCCCGGCGTCGCGGCCGCGCCGCGGCGCGCGGCGGATAATCCGGCGCATGCGGCTGCCCTTCACCAAGATGCAAGGCGCGGGCAACGACTTCGTCGTGCTCGACGCCACGCGCGGCGCCATCGAGCTCACGCCCGAACAGCTGCGCCGTCTCGGCGACCGCCGCTTCGGCGTCGGCGCCGACCAGATCCTGGCGGTGGAGAAGAGCAGCACGCCGGGTGTCGACTTCCGCTACCGCATCTTCAACGGCGCCAGCGGCGACGAGGTCGAACACTGCGGCAACGGTGCGCGCTGCTTCGTGCGCTTCGTGCACGCCCGCGGCCTCACCCGCAAGACCACCGTGCGCGTGGAAACCGTCAACAACGTGCTCGAGCTGCGCCTGCGCGACGACGGCCGCGTCACGGTCGACATGAACCGGCCGGTGTTCGAACACACGCGCATCCCGTTCGACGCCAGCGGCCTGGTGCCGCGCGCCGAGGGCGGCTTCGAGCTCTGGCCGCTGGCCGAGGCGGATGCCCGGGCCGTCGGTGCCGAGGTGGCGGTGCTGTCGATGGGCAACCCGCACGCGGTGCTGCGCGTGGACGACGTCGCCACCGCGCCGGTGGCCACGCTGGGCCCGCTGATCGAGACCCACTCGCGATTCCCGCGCCGCGTCAACGTGGGCTTCCTGCAGCCGGTGTCGCGCGGCGAGGTGAACCTGCGTGTGCACGAGCGCGACGCCGGCGAGACGCTGGCCTGCGGCACCGGCGCGTGTGCCGCGGTGGTGGCCGGCATCCGCCTGGGCTGGCTCGACCGCCGCGTGGAGGTGCACACACGCGGCGGCGACCTGCTGATCGAATGGCCGCATGACGACGGGCCGGTGCTGATGACCGGCCCCGCTGAAACCGTGTTTGAAGGAGAGATCGAGCTGTGAGCACACCAACAGGGCCGGGCGGCATGCCCGCCGGCGTTCAGGGCGTCCAGGGCATCACCGAGGGCGACATCGCCAACTACCTGGCGCACACGCCGGGCTTCTTCGAGCGCCACGCCGAGCTGCTGTCCACCGTGCAGCTGACCAGCCCGCACGGCCAGCGCGCCGTGTCGCTGCAGGAGCGGCAGATGGAAATGCTGCGCGACCGCATCAAGGGCCTGGAACTGCGCATCGTCGAGATGATCCGCCACGGCCAGGAGAACATCGCCATCGCCGACCGGCTGCACCGCACCACGCGGCGGCTGCTGGTCACGTCCGACCCGGCCATGCTGCCCAGCCGCATCGTCGAATCGCTCAAGCACGAGTTCCTGATTCCGCAGGCCGCGCTGCGGCTGTGGAACCTGGGCCCGGTGTACGACGACCTGCCGTTTGCACAGGCCGTGAGCGACGACGCCAAGAGCTTCACCGCCAGCCTCAGCATGCCGTACTGCGGTGTCAACGCCGGCTTCGAGGCCGCGCGTTGGCTGGACGACCCGGCCACCGTGATGTCGCTGGCGCTGCTGCCGCTGCGCCAGGGCGACACCTGCTTCGGCCTGCTGGTGCTGGGCTCGCCCGACCCCACGCGCTACTCGGCCGACATGGGCACCGACTTCTTGATGCGCATCGGCGACGTGGCCAGCGCCGCGCTGTCGCGCCTGCGCGTCACGCCGTCGGCCTGATCGCGCCGGCCCCGCGCGTGCCGACCGAGCGCCGTGCGGACGTTGCGATGCACGAGCCGGCACCCGAGATCCAGCGCTTCCTGCAACACCTGACGGTGGAGCGCCGGCTGGCGGCGCGCACCGTGGCCATGTACACCGAGGCGCTGCTGCGCCTGCAGGCGTCGGCCGCGGCCGATGGCGTGCCGCTGCAGGCGGCGCAGCCGCATCACATCCGCAATTGGGTGGGCCAGCTGCGCACGCGCGGCCTGGCGCCGCGCAGCGTGGCCATTGCACTGGCCGCCTGGCGCGGACTGTTCCGCTGGTGGGGCCGGCAGGGCCTGCTGCCGGCCAACCCGGTGGACGGCATCCGCCCGCCCAAGGCGCCCAAGCCGCTGCCCAAGGCGCTGTCGGTGCAGCAGGCCGTGGCGCTGGCCGAGCACCGCAGCGAGGCCACGAGCCCGGCGCTGGGCGCGCGCGACCACGCCATCGCCGAGCTGCTGTACGGCTGTGGCCTGCGCATCGGCGAACTGACGGGCCTGGACCTGTCGGCCGCGGTGACGGCCGGCGTGGCGGCGCGCGGCTGGATCGACCTGGACGACGCCACCGCGCACGTGCTGGGCAAGGGCAGCAAGCGGCGCAGCGTGCCGGTGGGCACGTACGCGCTGCAGGCGCTGCGGGCCTGGCTGGCGCAGCGGCCGGCGCTGGCGCGCGGCGACGAGCCGGCGCTCTTCGTCAGCCAGCGCGGCACGCGGCTGTCGCCCAACCAGCTGCGGCTGCGGCTGCAGGCCATGGCCACGCAGAGCGGGCTGCCCACGCGTGTGCACCCGCACATGCTGCGCCACAGCTACGCCAGCCACCTGCTGCAGAGCAGCGGCGACCTGCGCGCGGTGCAGGAGCTGCTGGGCCACGCCAGCATCAGCACGACCCAGGTCTACACGAAGCTGGACCACCAGCACCTGGCCAAGGTCTACGACGCGGCGCACCCGCGGGCGCGGCGCAAGGAGAACAAGGGATGAACAGCGGGGTTTGGCAACGCGCGCTGCGCGTGGCGTGTGGGCGGGCGGCCGTGGCCGCCGGCCTGGCGATGGGTGTGGTGCCGGTGCTCGCACAGGCCTCTGCGCCGGCGCCGTCCGCGTCGGCCCCGGCTGCTGCCGGGGACGCCGTGGCGACGCCGGCAGACGCAGCGACCGCCGCGTCCGCCGTGTCCGCTGTCGCGGCCCCGGCCGTGCCTGCGGCGAGCAGCACCTTCCGCATCCGCCCGGTGGACGACGCCTGGCGCGCCGCGCTGCCGCGCGACGCGCAGGCCGCCACGCAGGCCTACCTCGACCGTCTGCCGGCCGACGTGGTGGCGCGTTCCAACGCCTACTTCGAAGGCGGCTACTGGCTGCAGTTGTGGAACTGGCTGGCCGGCCTGGCGGTGGCGCTGCTGCTGCTGGCCACGCGCCCGTCGACCGCGCTGCGCGACTGGGCCGAGCGGCGGCTGACCTGGGCGCCGCTGCGCGACGCCGCCTACGGCGCGGCCTACAGCGCCGCCGGCTGGCTGCTGACGCTGCCGCTGACCGTGTACCAGGGCTTCGTGCGCGAGCACGCCTACGGCATGGCCACGCAGGGCTTCTCCGCCTGGTTCACCGAGCAGCTGACGGGCCTGGCGCTGGGCGTGGTGGCCGGCGCGCTGGTGGTGGCCGCGCTGTACGCGGTGCTGCGCCGCGCCGGCGCGCAGTGGTGGCTGTGGGGCACCGGCGTGACGATGGCCTTCGTGACGCTGAGCATCGTGGTGGCGCCGGTCTGGATCGAGCCGCTCTTCAACACCTACCGGCCGGTGCCCGACGGACCCGTGAAGACCGCGGTGCTGGCGATGGCGCACGCCAACGGCGTGCCGGTGGACAACGTCTACGTGTTCGACGCCTCGCGCCAGACCACGCGTGTCAGCGCCAACGTGTCGGGGATGTTCGGCACCGCGGCGATCCGCCTCAACGACAACCTGCTCGATCGCAGCAGCGAGGCCGAGATCCGCGCCGTCATGGGCCACGAGATCGGCCACTACGCGATGAACCACATCCCCAAGACGCTGCTGATGCTGGGCGGCGTGGTGATGCTCGGCTTTCTGCTGTCGCAGTGGGCGATGCGGCACCTGCTGCAGCGCTTTGGCGCGCGCTGGCGGCTGCGGCCGGAACGCGGCGTGGCCGACGTGGCCAGCCTGCCGCTGCTGGTGGCCGTGTTCAGCACCTACCTGCTGCTGGCCACGCCGGTGCTCAACACCATCACGCGCACGCAGGAGACCGAGGCCGACCTGTTCGGCCTGAACCTGGCGCGCGAGCCGCACGGCGAGGCCGAGGTGCTGCTGAAGCTGACCGAGTACCGCAAGCCCGACCCCGGTGCGCTGGAGGAGTTCGTGTTCTTCACCCATCCCGGCACCCGCACGCGGATCTACCACGCGATGCGCTGGCGCGAGCAGATGCTGCCGGCCGCTGTGCCTTGAGCGCGTCCCGAGGTCGCGCTGAGGTGGCGCTGAGACCTCGCTGAAGGGGCGCTGGCGCCGCGCCGCCGCCGCCGGTGCGGCCCTACCGGCGCGCCAGCAGCGCCGCGTCGGCGCCGGCCCAGGCGGCCTGCCACTGCGCCTGCAGCGGCGCCAGGTCCGCCGTGCGGCCCTGCGCCTGCAGCGCGCGGTGCAGGCCGGCCAGGGCCCAGCCGCTGCCGGGCTGCGCGGCCAGGTCGTCGCGGAAGGTCTTTTCGGCCTCGGCCGCACGGCCGGCGCGCAGCTGCAGATCACCCAGCGCCAGCCGCGCGCCGGCGGCCAGCATCGGCGGCTCGCTGCGGTCGGCGGCCTGGGCGGCGGCCACCGCCCGGGCCTGCAGCGCCAGCGCGTCGGCGTGCCGGCCCTCGGCCGACGCGATCTCGGCGCGCAGGCGGTGCGTGGCGCTGGCGGCCATCTCGCGCAGCAGGCGGTCGTAGCCCTTGGGTTCTGCATGGGCCTTGGCCAGCGTCTCGGTGCCGGCTTCGGCGCGCTGCAGCGCGGCCCGGGCCTCGGCGCCGCGGCCCTGGCGCGCGTGGGCCACGCCGCGGGCGCTTTCCACCAGCGCCTGCGCCATGCCGCGCTGACCGGTGGGCAGCGGCTCGGCCAGCAGCGCGTCCCAGCGCTCCAGCCGCAGCAGCGCCAGCGCGGGCAGGCTGCGCCGGTACTCGGAGTAGGCGTGCTGGCCCTGGCTGCGGCTGGCCATGTCGCGTGCGGTGGCCAGTGCCAGGTCGCCCCGGCCCTGCATCAGCGCCGCAAACCACAGGAAGTGCTGGTTGTGGCCGCGCCAGTCCTTGCTGATGCTGAAGCCCTGCTGCTTGAGCGTCTCGAAGAAGGCCAGGTCGGCCGCGACCGAGGCTTCGCCGGCGGCGACGGCGTCGGCATGGCGGCCCACGCGCACGTAGATGTGCGCTGGCATGTGCACGAGGTGCGCCGAGGCCGGCGCCAGCCTGGTCAGCCGGTCGGCGGCGGCCACCGCGCGGTGGGCTGCGGTGGCGGAGTCGGCGGCGTGCACGAGGTAATGGTTGAGGCCGGTGTGATCGGGGTGCTGCTGCAGCGCCTGTTCGAGACGTGTCGTGAGCTCACCGACGCGGCCGCCGGGCTGGCCGGTGGTGTCGTTCCACCAGCCGCCCGGGGTGGCAATGAGCTCGGCCTCGGCGTAGAGCGTCAGCAGGTTGGGGTCGCCCGGCGTGGTGTCCACCAGCTGGCGCAGGCGGTCGGCGTAGGCGGTGTCCAGCGGGTGCGGGGCGGCGGGCGGGTCGTCGTCTGCGCTGGCCACGGGGCGGCAGCGGCCGGCCAGCAGCGGCGCGGTGTCGCGGGCCTGGCTGGCGTGGCCGTAGCGCAGCGCCAGCGCGTCGATCAGCGCGCGCTCCTGCGCGGGTGCGCCGCTGGCGTGGCGCAGCGCGTGGGCCACGTGGTGCAGCGCCTCGTCGGCGCGCGCACGGCTGTGGTCGTTGATGGTGGGTCCGAGCTGCCAGGCCACGCCCCAGGCGCACATCGCGCAGGCTGGGTCCTGGGCCAGCGCGGCCTTGAACAGGCGCACGGCTTCCACCTCGTTGAAGGCGTAGGCCTGCAGCACGCCCTGCGTGAAGAGCGTCTGCGCCGCGGGCGAACCGGTGCGCACCGGCCACTGCAGCGTGCCGTAGCCCGAGAGCTCGGGCGCACGCGCCGCGAGGTCGGGCTGCAGCGGCATGGCGCAGGCCGACAGCAGCACCAGCAGGGCGGCACTGGCGGCGCGGGTGAACGTGCGTGTCATGAGGTCTCCCTGGCGTGCCGGTCTTTTATGAGCGGCTTTTAGGTGCCCCGTTGCGCCCCGTCAATCCAGCGCCACCCGCGGGCGAGAATGCGGCGATGAAATCCATCCGCCTCGTGCCCGGCAAGGAACGCTCCCTGCAACGCCGCCACCCCTGGGTGTTTGCCGGCAGCGTGGCGCGCGGCAAGGCCGACCCCGGCGAGACCGTGCGCGTGGAATCCGCCGACGGGCACTTCCTGGCCTGGGGCGCCTACAGCGGCAGCAGCGGCATCCGCGTGCGCGTGTGGAGCTTCGACGAGACCGAGCGCATCGACGCCGCCTTCATGCAGCGGCGCATCGGGCGTGCGGTGGCGCTGCGCGCGCGGCTGCCGATCGCCAGCACCGGCGTGCGCCTGGTGCACGGCGAGGCCGACGGCCTGCCCGGCCTGGTGGTGGACCGCTACGGCGACGTGCTCAGCGCCCAGTTCTCGTCGGCCGGCGCCGAGCGCTGGAAGGACACGATCGCCGACGCGCTGATGGCCGCCACCGGCGCCGCCCGCCTGTACGAGCGCAGCGACGCCAGCGTGCGCGAGCTCGAAGGCCTGCCGCCGGTGACCGGCTGGCTGCGCGGTGACCGTGCCAACCCGGGCGACACCACGGTGCAGATCACCGAGCACGCCTGGCAGCTGACGCTGGACGTGGCGCAGGGCCACAAGACTGGCTTCTACCTGGACCAGCGCGACAACCGCGCGGCGTTTGCGCGCTGGGTGCGGCAACTCGGCCTGAAGGACGTGCTGAACTGCTACTGCTACACCGGCGGCTTCACGGTGGCCGCGCTGGCGGGTGGCGCCGAGCGCGTGACCAGCGTCGATTCGTCCGGGCCGGCGCTGCAGCAGCTGCAGGCCCACGTGCGCCTGAACGGCTTCGACCCGGGCGCCAGCACCGTGCACGACGCCGACGTGAACGCCTTCCTGCGCCAGAGCCTGGAGCAGCGCCGCCACTTCGACGCCATCGTGCTGGACCCGCCCAAGTTCGCGCCCACCGCGGCCCACGCCGAGCGCGCGGCGCGCGCCTACAAGGACATCAACCGCCTGGCCTTCAAGCTGCTGGCGCCGGGTGGGCTGCTGCTCACCTTCAGCTGCAGCGGCGGCATCAGCGCCGACCTGTTCCACAAGATCGTGGCCGGTGCCGCTGCCGATGCGCCGGCCAACGGTGCGATCCTGCAGCGGCTGGAAGGGGCCTGCGACCACCCCACGACGATGGAGTTCCCCGAGGGGGAATACCTCAAGGGCCTGGCGATCCTCAAGTCGGCCTGACGGCGCTGGCGCTCGCGCCGACGCCGGCTCAGCGCGGCGCTTCGTGCAGGGCCCGCAGCGCCGCGTGCAGCTGCCCGGCGAGCTCGGCGCCCAGCGGCGCCAGGAACTGCTGCTCCACCGTCCACACCGCGGCCGCTGCGCGCGCGTGCGGCGTGAGCCCGGTTCCAGCGGTGCCAACGTCAGCGCGGTGGCGTCACGCAGTCTCAGCGCGGCCGGCACGAGCAGGTGGCCGAGGATCTGCGGCGTGGCGCGGGGCGGGCCGCTGGCCGACCCGCTGTTTCGCCAGCTGGCGGCGCAGTTTCCGGGCCAGACGGTGATCGACCGCCGCAGCACCAACGCCTGGGCCGACGCGGCCTTCGTCGCTGCGGTGCAGGCCACGGGGCGTCGCAAGCTGGTGATGTGCGGCCTGTGGACCGAGGTCTGCCTGGCGCAGACCGTGATCTCGGCCCTGGCCGCCGGTTTCGAGGTCTTCTTCGTGGCCGACTGTTCCGGCGGTGTCAGCGCCGAAGCGCACGACGAGGGCAAGCGCCGCATGGTGCAGGCCGGCGCCGTGCCGCTGGCCTGGATGGCGCTGATGGCCGAACTCTGCCCCGACAACGGCGCCCCCGAGTACCAGCGCCTGTACCCCGTGGTGCTGGAGCACGGGGGCGGCGTGGGCGTGGCGGTGCAGTTCGTGCTGGCTCAGTTGCCGGCCGGCGCCGGCGGCACCTGACGGGGTTCAGGGCCTGGACGGCAGGCGCATCTGGGGGTCGAACTTGGCGCGCTTGACGCTGAAGAAGGCCTTCACGTTGCGCACGTTGGCGTCCTGCGTGAACAGGCGCTGCACGAGTGCGTGATAGGTCTGCATGTCGGCGCAGTGGACCACGGCCACGAAGTCCGGGCCGGGCGAGACGCGCCACAGCTGCTGCACGGCGTCGTCCACCGCGATGCGCTGCTCGAAGGCATCGAGGTGCTCGGCGCCCTGGCGGTCCAGCGTGATCTCGACGATGGCGCTCAGCCCATGGCCGATGCGGTCGGGGTTCAGCAGTGCCACCTGGCGGTCGATGACGCCGGTGTCGCGCAGCCGGCGCACGCGCCGCAGCGCCGTGGCCGCGGAGGTGTGGGCGGCGGCGGCCAGGTCCTGGTTGGACAGCGAGGCGTCGGCCTGCAGCAAGTTGAGCAGGCGCAAGTCGGTGGCGTCGAGGTCCATGGTGAAATATTAGTCCATCAGAGAACCGATCCTGAAATCCGATGTTGTCATTCTTCACATGCGCAATAAATGCGCAAATCGCATCTTATGGTGCAAACATCGTTCATAGAAGCTGGCCTAGCATTCGCACCCTCGCAACGCCCAAGGACAACAAACCATGTGTGGCATCGTCGGCGCCGTCAGCACCCGCAACATCGTCCCCATCCTGCTCGAGGGCCTGAAGCGCCTGGAATACCGCGGCTATGACTCCTGCGGCGTGGCCGTGCACCAGGGCGGTGAGCTCAAGCGCGCGCGCAGCACCTCGCGCGTGGCCGAGCTGGAGCTCAGCGTGGCGGCCGACGGCATTGCAGCCACCACCGGCATCGCGCACACGCGCTGGGCCACGCACGGCGCGCCGGCGGTGCACAACGCGCATCCGCACTTCTCGGCCGGCCCCGGCGCCAAAGAGGCTGCCAGCGGCCGCGTGGCGCTGGTGCACAACGGCATCATCGAGAACCACGACGAGCTGCGCGCCGAACTGCGCCAGCGCGGCTACGTCTTCAGCAGCCAGACCGACACGGAAGTGATCGCCCATCTGGTGCACAGCCAGTACGACGGCGACCTGCTCGAGGCCGTGCAGCGCGCGCTGCCCCGCCTGCGCGGCGCCTATGCCATCGCGGTGTTCTGCCGCGACGAGCCGCTGCGCGTGGTGGGCGCACGCCAGGGCTCGCCGCTGGTGCTGGGCGTGGGCGAACAAGGCCACGGCGAGCACTTCCTGGCCAGCGACGCGATGGCGCTGGCCGGCGTGACGAGCCAGATCGTCTACCTGGAAGAGGGCGACGTGGTCGACCTGCAGCTGGGCCGCTACTGGATCAGCGCGCCCGACGCCGGCGGCCCCAACGGCCGTTACCTGCCCGCCGAGCGCACGGTGCGAACCGTGCACGCGCACAGCGGCGCGGCCGAGCTCGGCCCCTACCGCCACTACATGCAGAAGGAGATCTTCGAGCAGCCGCGCGCGCTGGGCGACACGCTCGAGGGCGTGGAAAGCATCACCCCCGAGCTCTTCGGCGACGGCGCCTACAGCGTCTTCAAGGCCATCGACCGCGTGCTGATCCTGGCCTGCGGCGCACCGCGCGCTACTGGCTGGAGAGCATCGCCGGCATCCCCACCACCGTGGAAGTGGCCAGCGAATACCGCTACCGCGACAGCGTGCCCGACCCGAAGACGCTGGTCGTCACCATCAGCCAGAGCGGCGAGACCGCCGACACGCTGGCCGCGCTGAAACACGCCCGCAGCCTGGGCATGCAGCACACGCTGACCATCTGCAACGTGGCCACCAGCGCGATGGTGCGCGAGTGCAAGCTGGCCTACATCACGCGCGCCGGCGTCGAGATCGGCGTGGCCAGCACCAAGGCCTTCACCACGCAGCTGGCCGGGCTGTACCTGCTGACGCTGGCGCTGGCCCAGGTGCGCGGGCGCCTGAGCGACGCGCAGGAGGCCGCAGAGCTCAAGGCGCTGCGCCACCTGCCGGTGGCGCTGCAGTCGGTGCTGGCGCTGGAGCCGCAGATCATCGCCTGGAGCGAGGATTTCGCGCGCAAGGAGAACGCGCTGTTCCTGGGCCGCGGCCTGCACTACCCGATTGCGATGGAGGGTGCGCTGAAGCTCAAGGAGATCAGCTACATCCACGCCGAGGCCTACCCGGCCGGCGAGCTGAAACACGGCCCGCTGGCGCTGGTGACCGACCAGATGCCGGTGGTCACTGTGGCGCCCAACGACGCGCTGCTGGAGAAGCTGAAGAGCAACCTGCAGGAAGTGCGCGCCCGCGGCGGCCAGCTCTATGTGTTTGCCGACGGCGACACGCACATCGAGAGCGAGGCCGGCGTGCACGTGATCCGCATGCCCGAGCACTACGGCGCGCTGTCGCCCATCCTGCACGTGGTGCCGCTGCAGCTGCTGGCGTACCACACGGCTTGTGCGCGCGGAACCGATGTGGACAAGCCCAGAAACCTGGCCAAAAGCGTCACTGTCGAGTGAGGCGGTTCGGTGGCTGCGGCCAGATGTTCCGACCAAAAAGTGGTCGTGAACAGGACGTCAAAGTCGTAAGCACCGCAATGAAGTCGAAAACAACTGCTCAGGCGTGACTAGCCGAGGACTTCAAAGCAGCTTCGACGCTTGCCCTCTCGTTCTCGGTCAGTTGATGACTGCATCGGCGGGCGTGACCTCTGGGTACGACAGGGACGGGCGGTAGGAGCCGTCAACCTGGCAGGTGAAGTCGTACTCGTAGAGTGTCAGTGGCTTCATCACGGCTACCCGCCCGTCGGGCTTCTTCAAAGCTGCCCGATGCCCGATGCTGGCCTTTCGAGCTTCGCTTCCGGGAAGCGGCCGTTCGCGACCTCCGGCGGCCGGCCAAGAGCCACCCTTCGCGAGCGACTGCAAAGAGGCCATCTCCCAAGCCAGCTGGATCCGGTGGTTCCTGGCTCTCTTCAACAATGGCTTCCATATTGCCTGGCCTCGTCTTCCAGCGAGCGGGGCTTGATGCGCGACGCCATGCCTGCGCAGCCAAAGGCCTCGAATCGTTCCAGGCAGACATCGCGCGCCGCCAACATCGCGTCCTTGAAGAACTTGCGGGGATCGAACTCGCCGCGATCGCGCGCCATCGTGCGGCGCATCGCCCCGGTCATCGCCAGCCGGATGTCGGTGTCGATGTTGATCTTGCGCACGCCATGTCGAATGCCTTCGCGAATCTCTTCGACGGGCACGCCATAGGTCTCCTTGATGTCGCCACCGTGCTCGCGGATGATCGCGAGCCACTCCTGCGGCACCGACGACGAGCCGTGCATCACGAGGTGCGTGCCGGGAATCCGCGCATGGATCGCCTTCACGCGGTCGATGGCCAGGATGTCTCCGGTGGGCTGGCGGCTGAACTTGTAGGCACCGTGGCTGGTGCCGATCGCGATGGCCAGCGCGTCGACGCCGGTCTTGGCGACGAAGTCGGCGGCCTGCTCCGGATCGGTCAGCATCTGGTCGTGCGTCAGCACCCCGGCCGCGCCGACGCCGTCTTCCTCGCCCGCGGTCCCCGATTCCAGCGAGCCGAGGCAGCCCAGCTCGCCCTCGACCGACACACCGACCGCGTGCGCCATCTGGACCACGCGGCGCGTCACGCCCACGTTGTAGTCGTAGCTGGCCGGGGTCTTCGCGTCTTCCCTCAGCGAGCCGTCCATCATGACGCTGGTGAAGCCGGAGCGGATCGACTGCATGCACACCGCGGGGCTTGCACCATGGTCCTGGTGCATCACGATCGGGATGTCCGGGTACATCTCGGCCGCCGCTTCGACCATCCTGCGCAGGAAGGGCTCGCCCGCGTACCGGCGGGCGCCGGCCGAGGCCTGCAGGATCACCGGCGCATCGATCTTCTGCGCGGCCTGCATGATGGCCTGGATCTGCTCGAGGTTGTTGACGTTGAACGCGGGCACGCCGTAGCCGTGTTCGGCCGCGTGGTCCAGCAGTTGACGCAGGGACATCATCGCCACGGGGGGCTCCAGTCGGTGAAGGTGAATCAGGCGGCAGCGCGGCTTTCGAGCACACGCACGCCGGCAGCGTCTCAGCGGATGAACACGCGCTGGCCGCGCAGGTTGCTCTGCTCCGGTGTCTTGAAGGCCATCGCGTGCCGTTCCTCAGGCGCGTGCCATCGCGAGTGCGGTGTCGAGCATGCGGTTCGAGAAGCCCCACTCGTTGTCGTACCAGGCGCAGATCTTCACGAGCCGGCCGTTGACCTTGGTGCAGGTGGCGTCGAAGACGCTGGACCGGGGATCGTGGTTGAAGTCCACGGACACCAGCGGTTCGTCGGTGTAGCCGAGCACACCGGCCAGCGGGCCGTCCGTGGCCGCGGCCTGGAGCAGCGCGTTGACCTCGTCCACGCCCGTGTCGCGAGCCGCCGTGAAGACCAGGTCCACGAGCGAGACGTTGAGGGTCGGCACCCGCACCGCGAAGCCGTCGAGTCGGCCGGCGAGTTCGGGCAGCACCAGGCCCACGGCGGCCGCCGCGCCGGTCTTGGTCGGGATCATCGACTGCGTGGCCGAGCGCGCACGACGGACGTCCTCGTGGTACACGTCGGTGAGCACCTGGTCGTTGGTGAAGCTGTGGATCGTCGTCATCAACCCGTTGGTGATGCCCACCGCATCGTTCAGCACCTTCGCGATGGGCGCCAGGCAGTTGGTCGTGCACGAGGCGTTGGAGACCACCGTGTGCGTCGCGCGCAGCGTGCCGTGGTTGACGCCGTAGACGATGGTGGCGTCCACGTCGCTGCCGCCCGGCGCGCTGATCAGCACCTTCTTCGCACCGGCGGCGAGGTGCGCGCCGGCCTGGGCCTTGCTCGTGAAGAGGCCGGTGCACTCCATCACGATGTCCACGCCGAGCGGCTTCCACGGCAGTTCGGCCGGGTTGCGGATCGAGCTGACGCGGATGCGCTTGCCCCCGACGACGAGCTCGTCGCCGTCGTGCGAGACGGGCCAGTCGAAGCGCCCGTGCGTAGTGTCGTGGCGCGTCAGGTGCGCGTTGATGCGCGCGCCGCCGAGGTCGTTGATCGCGACGATCTCGATCCCGCTTAGGGCCTGCCGGCGCTGTGCCTCGAACAGGGCGCGCAAGACGTTGCGACCGATGCGGCCGTAGCCGTTGATGGCAATGCGGATGCTCAAGGGGTCATCTCTTTCTGGGCCGGGTGGTGGGTGGGCGCAGACGACCCGTTGCGCGCGAGCAGCGCGCGGGCGCGCGCGGCCACCGCCTCGCCCGTCAGGCCGAACAAGCGGAACAGCTCGCCGGCCGGTGCCGATTCGCCGAAGCGGTCGATGCCGATCACGTCGCCGTCCTCGCCGACGAACTTCCACCACAGACCGGTGCTGCCGGCTTCGATGGCGATGCGGGGCAGGTGGCGCGGGATGGCCCGCTGCCGGTAGACCGGGTCCTGGCGCTCGAAGACGTTCATGCACGGCATCGAGACGACACGCGCAGCGATGCCTTCGGCGGCCAGCAGCTCGGCGGCGGCCAGCGCGAGGCCGACTTCGGAGCCGCTCGCCAGCAGGGCGATGCGTTCGCCGGCCGGCTCGCGCAGCACGTAGCCGCCGCGGGCGATGGCATCGAGGCGCGGTCTGCCGTCGCCGGCGTGCGGCAGGGCCTGGCGCGTCAGCAGCAGGCAGGCGGGCCCGTCGGCCCGGTGCAGCGATTCGCGCCACGCCACCGCCGTTTCGGTGGCATCGGCCGGGCGCCACACGTCGACGTTCGGGATCAGCCGCAGGCTGGAAGCGTGCTCGACCGGCTGGTGCGTGGGCCCGTCCTCGCCGAGGCCGATCGAGTCGTGCGTGAAGACGTAGGTGACCGGGAGCTTCATCAGCGCCGACATGCGCACGCCGTTGCGCGCGTAGTCGGAGAAGGCCAGGAAGGTGCCGCCGAACGCCCGGAAGCCGCCGTGCAGCGCAACGCCGTTCATGATCGCCGCCATGCCGAACTCGCGCACGCCGTAGTGCACGTGGTTGCCGGTGCCGGTGCCCTTGAGCGCGCGGTGGCCGCTCCAGTCGGTGAGGTTGGAGCCGGTGAGGTCGGCCGAGCCGCCGAGCAGTTCGGGCGTGGCGGGGCCGAGTTCCTGCAGCACGTCCTGCGAGGCCTTGCGCGTGGCGATGCTGGCGCGCTGGTCTTCGGCCGACGCGCAGGCGGTGGCGAGGGCAGCCTCGGTCTCGGCCGTCAGCGCAGCGACGCGGCGCGTGCGGCGCCGCAGCTCCTGCGCAAGGTCGGGGTAGGCCGCTGCATAGGCCTCGAAGCGCCGCTGCCACGCAGCGTGCACCACGGCGCCCTGTTCAAGCGCGGACCAGGCGTGCGCGATCGCCTCCGGCATCTGGAACGGCGCGGCCGTCCAGCCCAGCGCTTCGCGCGTCAAGGCGATCTCGGCCGCGCCCAGGGGTTCGCCGTGTGCCTTGGCGGTACCGGCGCGGTTCGGCGAACCCCGGCCGATGTGGGTCCTGCAGCAGACCAGGACCGGCTTGTCGGCGCGCTGCGCGGCGGCGATCGCCCGGTCGAGTGCGTCGCTGTCGTGGCCGTCGACGGCGCGGATCACGGTCCAGCCACAGGCCTCGAAGCGCGCCGGCGTGTCGTCGCCGAACCAGCCGCGAACGTCACCATCGATCGAGATGCCGTTGTCGTCGTAGAAGGCGACCAGCTTGCGCAAACCCCAGGTGCCGGCGAGAGAGCAGGCCTCGTGGCTGATGCCTTCCATCAGGCACCCGTCACCGACGAAGACCCAGGTGCGGTGGTCGATCACCGTGTGGCCGGGCCGGTTGAACTCGTCGGCGAGGAGCTTTTCCGCCAGCGCCATGCCGACCGCATTGGCGATGCCCTGGCCGAGCGGCCCGGTGGTGGTCTCGACCCCCGGCGTGACGTCCACCTCGGGGTGGCCGGGCGTTCGCGAGTGCAGCTGGCGGAAGCGCCTGAGCTCGCCCATCGGCAGGTCGTAGCCGCTCAGGTGGAGCAGTGCGTACAGCAGCATCGAGCCGTGGCCATTGGAGACGACGAAGCGGTCGCGGTCGATCCACGAAGGGTCGGCGGGGTCGTGCTTCAGGTGATGGCGCCACAGCGCCTCGGCAATGTCGGCCATGCCCATCGGCATGCCGGGGTGGCCGGAGTTGGCCGCCTGCACGGCGTCCATCGCGAGGACACGCAGTGCGTTGGCGCAGGCGGCGCGGATCGAGTGGTTGGGCATCGTCTGGCTCCTCATGCCGACAGCAGCTTCTTGCGGCGCTCCACCAGGCGCAGGATCATCGGCGTGAAGATCAGCTGCATCGCGAGCTCCATCTTCCCGCCCGGCACCACCAGCGTGTTGGCGCGCGACATGAACGAGTCGTGCAGCATGCTCAGCAGGTAGGGCATGTCGATGCCCTTCGGGTTGGCAAAGCGGATCACCACCAGGCTCTCGTCGGCGGTGGGGATGGTGCGCGCGATGAACGGGTCGGAGGTGTCCACGACCGGCACGCGCTGGAAGTTGATGTGGGTGCGGACGAACTGCGGGCAGATGTAGTGCACGTACTCGTGCATGCGGCGCAGGATCACGTCGGTCACGGCTTCCGTCGAGTAGCCGCGGGTGCTCTTGTCGCGGTGGATCTTCTGGATCCACTCGAGGTTGATGACCGGCACCACGCCGATCAGCAGGTCGGCAAAACGTGCCACGTCCACCTTGTCGGTCATCACGCCGCCGTGCAGGCCTTCGTAGAACAGCAGCTCGCTGGCCGGCAAGGCCGTCCACGGGGTGAAGGTGCCCGGGGCCTGCTTGAACGGTGCGGCCTCCTCCTCGTTGTGCAGGTACTTGCGGCTCGTGCCCGTGCCGCTCTCGGCGTAGCTGGCGAACAGGTTCTGCAGTTCCTCGAACAGGTTCGCGTCCTCGCCGAAGTGGCTGAAGTGCGGCCGGTTCTGCTGCTCGGCCTCGGCCATCGCCGTCTTCATGGCCGCGCGGTCGTAGCGGTGGAAGCTGTCGCCCTCGACGATGGCTGCGGCCACCTGCTCGCGGCGGAAGATGCTCTCGAAGGTGCGGGTCACCGAGGTGGTCCCGGCGCCGGACGAACCGGTGATGGCGATGATGGGGTGCTTGGCAGACATGGTCGTTCCTAGGCGATGGCACCAAACAGGCCGCGGGTGCCGAACAGCGGTGCGTCGTAGGCTTCGGGCGGCTCGTCGCGGTGGTAGCCCTCGATGCGCGCGACCTCCTGCCTGGAGCCGAAAACGAAGCCGATGCGCTGGTGCAGCGCTTCGGGCCTGGTGTCCATCAGCCGCGAGCGGCCGGTGCTGGCCGCACCGCAGGCCTGTTCGACCAGGAACGCGATCGGGTTGGCTTCGTAGAGCAGGCGCAGGCGGCCGGCGCGCACCGGGTCCTTGCGGTCGCGCGGATAGAGGAACACGCCGCCACGCATCAGGATGCGGTGGGTCTCGGCAACCAGCGACGCGATCCAGCGCATGTTGAAGTCCGCGCCGCGCGGGCCGCTCTGCCCGGCCATGCACTCGTCGACATAGCGCTTGACCGCTGGCTCCCAGAAGCGGCTGTTCGACGCGTTGATCGCGAACTCGCGTGTCGTCTCGGGAATCTGCAGGTTCGGATGGCTCAGCACCCACTCGCCCAGCAGGGGGTCGAGCGTGAACGCGTGCGTGCCGCGGCCCAGCGTCAGCACCAGCATCGTCGACGGGCCGTAGATCGCGTAGCCGGCGCCGACCTGCTGGGTGCCGGGTTGCAGGAAGTCGTCGGGTGCGGGGTCCTGCCCTGGCGTGACCGCACGCAGGATGGAGAAGATGCTGCCCACGGACACGTTCACATCGATGTTCGACGATCCGTCGAGCGGGTCGAACAGCAGCAGGTACTTGCCGCGTGTGTGCTGAGGCGGCAGCGTATACGGCGCTTCCATCTCCTCCGACGCCATGCCAGCCAGGTGACCACCCCACTCGGTGGCGTTGATGAAGAGCTGGTTGCTCAGCACGTCCATGGGCTTCTGTTCTTCGGCCTGCACGTTGACCGTGCCGGCCGCGTTGCCGGGTGCGCCGGCCAGCGCACCGACCGCGACCCGGCGCGCGATGGCCTTGCAGGCGAGCGAGATGTCGGTGACCAGCGCGTTGAGGTCGCCGGTGGCGCCGGGGTGACGGCGCCGTTCCTCGATCAGGAACTGGGTCAGCGTGGACTTTCCACCGGTGGGCATGGTGTTCTCCAGGAGTCAGTGTTCGGTGCCGGCCGCGGCCGGCGCTTCGGCGCGCCAGTCCGGCGCAGCGAGCAGTTCGTGGGGTGCGCGCAGGGCCCACACCGCGGGCGCGGCCGGCGCCGCGCCGTAGCCCCAGCCGGCCCACGCGGCCTGGCTGCCGGCGGCGTGGGCGGCAGCGACGTCGGTCTCGGCATCGCCCACCATCAACAGGCGTTGCGTGGGAATGCCGAGCGCGCGGGCCGCCTGCTGGATCATCAGCGGCGACGGCTTGCGTTGCGCGGGCGTGTCGGCGCCGTGCACGGCAGCAAACTGTGCGAGCAGCCCGGCCTCCCGTAGCACGGCGCGTGCCAGCAAGGTGGGCTTGTTGGTGACGACGACGAGTGGCCGGCTCGCTGCGAGCGTGCGGATGGTTTCGTCGATGCCACTGAACACGACGCTGCCGGCCATCGGCGCATGCAGCGTCGCGGCGTCGAACCCGCGGCGCAGCCGCGCGGCCAGCGCCGTTGCATCGCCGGGGTCCGGGCCGCTGGCAGCCAGCGCGCGTGCGATCAGGGCGTCCGGGCCGCCGCCGATCCAGGCGCGCACGGTCTGCAGGTCGAACGACGCCAGGCCGGCTTCGGCGAGCGCCGCGTTCAGCGCCCGGGCGATGCCGCCGGCACTGTCCACCAGCGTGCCGTCGAGATCGAACGCGATGACGTCGAAGCCGGCTTCGAGGCAGTTCATGATCGTGCCGCTCCGGCACCGTCGCGCAACGCGGCGATCGAGCGGCGGTAGTCGCCGCCACCGAACACCGCCGAACCCGCCACCACCGTGTCGGCCCCGGCGGCCACGATGCGCTGGATGTTCTTCGCGTTCACGCCGCCATCGACCTCGAGCCGGATGTCCCGCCCGCTGGCGTCGATGCGCCGGCGCACCGCCTCGATCTTCGGCAGCGTGCTCTCGATGAAGCTCTGCCCGCCGAAGCCGGGGTTGACCGACATCAGCAGCACGAGGTCGAGATGGTCCAGCGTGTGGTCCAGCCCGTGCAGCGGCGTGGCCGGGTTGAGCGCCAGCCCGGCCTTCACGCCCAGGGACCGGATCAGCTGCAGCGTGCGGTCCACGTGCTCGCTCGCCTCGGGGTGGAACGAGATGATGGACGCGCCGGCCTGGGCGAACAGCGGGATCAGGGCATCGACCGGACGCACCATCAGGTGCACGTCGATCGGCACGGCGTGTTCGCCGCGCCTGCAGTGCGGCTGGATGGCCTGGCACACCATCGGCCCCATCGTCAGGTTGGGCACGTAGTGGTTGTCCATCACGTCGAAGTGAACGAGGTCGGCGCCGGCATCGATCACCGCCGCGACTTCGTCACCGAGCCGCGCGAAGTCGGCCGACAGCAGGCTGGGTGCGATGCGCACGGGTCGGCTCATGAAGGAACTCCCAGGACCGGCGGTTGAAGGCAGCTCGGCGGGCGCGCCGGACGCGCGTGCCGCAACAGCTCGGCGAACGTCAGCCCGCCCAGGCCAGGCCGCACCAGACCGGCTGCGCCGAAGTCGCTGCCTTCGGTCCAGAAGGTCGGCGTCACCAGCGTCCACAGGCCGGCGGCCACGGCGGAAGCCAGGCCGTGGGCCGAGTCTTCGAACGCGACGGCAGCCTCCGGCCCGAGACCGAGGGTGGCCAGCGCCAGCTGGTAGATGTCCGGTGCGGGCTTCTTGGCGCGCACCTGGTCACCGCAGGCGATCACGCTGAACAGGTCCAGGCCGCGCTGGCCCAGCGTCGCACCGAGCAGGGCATCCACATTGACGGCGGTGGTCGTGCTCGCGATCGCCAGCCGGCAACCGGCGGCGCTTGCTTCGTGCAGCAGGGACTCGACACCTTCCCGCAGCGGCACGCCGCCGTCGGCCACGACGGCGCTGTAGCAGCGGGTCTTCTCGGTGTGGATGTGCGGCACCAACGCGAGCAGGCGTTGGCGCTCCCGGTCGTCCACCGCGAGCGAACGAACGTGGCTGGCGATGCGTTCCTTGCCGCCGGTCACGTTCAACAGCCCGCGGTAGTCGGCCCGGGTCCAGGACCAGCCGAGCCGGTGGCGTTCGAAGGCGAGGTTGAAAGCGACGCGGTGCGCCTCCTCGGTGTCGGCCAGCGTGCCGTCCACGTCGAAGATCAGGGCTTCGATGCTCACCTCAGGTTCCCTTCGCGCGGGTGTCGAACACGCGGCTGGCCAGGATGTCCTCGGCCTGCAGCGTGCACAGCTGCTCGAGCGTCGGTGCCGCGTCGGCAGCAAAGAGCCGGGTCGCGTGGCGCAGGCGGATGCGGTCGAGCGCGTTGCGGATGGAACGTGCGTTCGCAAAGTGCGGCTGCTGCCTGCGCAGGCCCACGTAGCGTTCGAACGCCGACTGCGCGGCCTCGTCGAAGCGGTAGTTCAGCTGGCCCAGCATCAGCTGCGCGATCTGCATCAGTTCGATCTCGCTGTAGTCGGGAAAGTCGATGTGGTGCGCGATGCGCGAGGCCAGGCCGGGATTGCTGGAGAAGAAGGTGTCCATGCGGTTCCTGTAGCCGGCGAGGATCACCACCAGGTCGTCGCGCTGGTTCTCCATCACCTGCAGCAGGATCTCGATCGCCTCCTGCCCGTAGTCGCGCTCGTTCTCGGGCCGGTAGAGGTAGTACGCCTCGTCGATGAACAGCACACCGCCCATCGCCTTCTTCAGCACCTCCCGGGTCTTGGGCGCGGTGTGGCCGATGAACTGGCCGACCAGGTCGTCGCGCGTCACCGCGACGAGGTGGCCCTTGCGCACATAGCCGAGTTGCTTCAGCACCTCGGCCATGCGCAGGGCCACCGTCGTCTTGCCGGTGCCGGGGTTGCCGCTGAAGCACATGTGCAGCGATGGCGGCGCCGACCGCAGACCCTGCTGGTCGCGCAGCTTGTCGATCAGCAGCAGCGCCGCGATGTCGCGGATGCGGCCCTTCACCGGCGCCAGGCCGACGAGCTCGGCCTCGAGCTTGTCGAGCACGGCGCGCGCACCCGAGCTTTGCAGCAGGGCCCGCGGCGTCGTGTCGGGTGTGGCGTCGGTCGTCATCGCCAGGCTCAGTAGCGTGTGCCTTCGGGGGCGCGCTGGACCGCGTAGCTCTCGATGCTGTAGCGGATCGTGCGGCCAGGCTCTTCGGTGCGGATCAAGCGGAAGCCGGGCTCGTCCTTCGGCCGGTTGACGATGAACGACATCACCACCGACTCGGTGCCGTGTGTGGAGTCGAATGCGGTCAGGCGGATGTAGTGGCTCGGGAAGGTCTCGCGGCACCGGCGCAGGTCGAGCATCACGCCGGCTGCGTCGTGGATGTCGAACATCGGGTTGCCGAACATCTCCCAGTAGGTGTTGCGCGGGTGCGGGTCGTCGGTGTATTCGAGGCCCAGCGCCCAGCCCCGGGCGAGGCAATGCTCGATCTGCTTCGTGATCTGCGCGTCGCTGAGGTCGGGCAGGTACGAGAAGGTGCCTTGGGTGATTCGCATGGTGGTGTTCCGAGGTGGGTTCAGGCCACCGACGCGGTCGGCACGAAGTCGGACGTGTCGGTCGAGGTGTAGTTGAAGCTGATGTCACCCCAGGTATCGAGCGCGGCGGCCAGCGGCGTGCACCACCGGGCCGCGTCGCGCAGGATCTGCGGGCCCTCGTTCCTGATGTCGCGGCCCTCGTTGCGCGCCAGCACCATGGCCTCGAGCGCGACGCGGTTCGCGGTGGCGCCGGCCTGGATGCCCTGCGGATGGCCGATCGTGCCGCCACCGAACTGGAGCACGACGTCATCGCCGAACAGGTCGAGCAACTGGTGCATCTGGCCGGCATGGATGCCGCCCGAGGCCACCGGCATCACCTTCTTCAACGCGCCCCAGTCCTGGTCGAAGAAGATGCCGCGGGGCAGGTCGACCTGGGTCTGCGTGTCTCGGCAGACCTTGTAGTAGCCCTGCACGGTGAGCGGGTCGCCTTCCAGCTTGCCGACGGCGGTGCCGGTGTGCAGGTGGTCGACGCCGGCCATGCGCAGCCACTTGGCGATCACGCGGAAGCTCACGCCGTGGTTCTTCTGCCGCGTGTAGGTGCCGTGGCCGGCGCGGTGCATGTGCAGCAGCATGTCGTTCTGGCGGCACCAGTGGCTCATGCTCTGGATCGCCGTCCAGCCCACCACCAGGTCGACCATCACGATCACCGAGCCGAGCTCCTTCGCGAACTGCGCGCGGCGGTACATCTCCTCCATCGTGCCGGCGGTGATGTTGAGGTAGCTGCCCTTGACCTCGCCGGTCGCGGCACTCGCCTTGTTCACCGCATCCATCACGCAGAGGAAGCGATCGCGCCAGTGCATGAAGGGCTGCGAGTTGATGTTCTCGTCGTCCTTCATGAAGTCCAGGCCGCCCTTGAGCCCTTCGTACACGACGCGGCCGTAGTTGCGCGACGAGAGGCCGAGCTTGGGCTTGGTGGTCGCACCGAGCAGCGGGCGGCCGAACTTGTCGAGGCGCTCGCGCTCGACCACGATGCCGGTGGGCGGCCCGGGGAAGGTCTTGACGTAGGCGACCGGGAACTTCATGTCCTCCAGCCGCGCCGCCTTGAGCGGCTTGAAGCTGAAGACGTTGCCGATGATCGACGCGGTGACGTTGGCGATCGAGCCTTCCTCGAACAGGCTCAGGTCGTAGGCGACATAGCAGAAGTACTGGCCCGGGTTGTTCGGCACGGGATCGACGCGGTAGGCCTTGGCGCGGTACATGTCGCAGGCGGTGAGGCGGTCGGTCCAGACGACGGTCCAGGTGGCGGTGCTGGATTCGCCGGCCACGGCGGCAGCGGCCTCGATCGCGTCAACACCGTCCTGCGGCGTGATCCGGAACAGCGCGAGGATGTCGGTGTCCTTCGGAACGTAGTCGGCGTTCCAGTAGCCCATCTGGGCGTACTTCAGCACGCCGGCCGAATAGCGCTGCTTCGCGTCGGTGATCGGCGTCGGTTCATTCATGGGGCGCACGGGCACTCTCCTTGCTCTCTTGAAGGTGGGAAGGCGCGGCCGTTGGCCTGGTCTGACGCCTCTGCGGGTTCGATCGATGGCGGCGAATGTACGGACGCCGATGCGCCAGGACTACTCAGTTTTTTTGCGACAACCATTTGCAATCCGTGATGCTCAAGAACGCCACCCTTCGACAACTGGCCGCGCTCCATGCGGTCGCCCGGCTGGGCAGCGTGTCGCGCGCGGCCAGCGAGCTGCACCTCACGCAGCCCGCGGTGTCGAACCAGCTCAGGCTCCTGGAGGAGAGCGCCGGCGCACCGCTGCTGGAGAGGAACGGACGTGGCGTGCGACTCAGCAGCGCCGGCGGCGTGATGGCGACCTACGCCGCGCGCATCCTCGACCTCTGGCGCGAGGCCGGTGAAGAGATGGCCGCGCACCGGGGCGTGTTCTCCGGAACGCTGCGCATCGGTCTGGTCACGACCGCCGAGTACCTGCTGCCGCAGCTGCTGGTCTCGTTCGTGAGCCAGCATCCGAACGTCCAGGTGAAGCTGCACGTCGGCAACCGCGACCAGATCGTGCACATGCTCGCCGGACAGGACGTGGACATCGCCATCATGGGGCGGCCCCCCGCCGAGCTGAAGACCACGTCCGCGGCTTTCGCCAAGCACCCCATGGCGTTTCTCGCGGCGCCCAGGCACGCGCTGGGGCAGCGTCGCCGCGTCACGCTTGCCGATCTGGCCGGCGCCAACCTGCTGGTGAGGGAGCGCGGCTCGGGCACGCGCACGACGCTGGAGCGGCTGTACAAGGACGCCGGCCTGCCACTGCACATCGGGTCCGAACTGTCGAGCAACGAGGCCATCAAGCAGATGTGCGCTGCGGGGTTCGGCGCGGCCTTCCTGTCGCTGAACACCTGCGCGCTGGAGCTCGACGCCGGCCTGCTCGTGGTGCTGCCGATGGTGGGCAATCCGCTGGAGCGCGAGTGGTTCGTGATGCACCTCGCGACGCGCGCCTTGCCGCAGGTGGCGTCGGCCTTCGAGCTGTTCCTCACGCAGAACGGCCAGCGCCTGCTCAACGAACGCGCCGGCACCGCCGCGAGCGAGCAGGTCCCGCCGGTGGTCCCCCCGACGTCACCGTTGCACCGCGTGGTGCGCCAAAGGGCCGCTTGCCGAGCGGGGGCGAGCACGGTGGACCAGCCCACCCACATCGACCGGCAGCACCGTTGACACCGCACTGACCAGATCGGGCGGTGCGCTGGCAGTTCGGCGAGCGCTGCCCGGCTGGCGGCATCGGCTCGGCATTTGCGTGCGGGGTGGCCCGCAGGCCGCGCACATCGACATCGAGACAAGCCGTGAGCAACCCCGCCCGCTTCGCCCCCCTCATCACCTCGACGGACCCGCAAGGTCGCATCACGTATGCCAACAAGGCCTTCCTGAGCGCCTGCGATCTGGAGTTGGCGCAGGTTGTCGGCGAACCGCACAGCATCGTGCGCCACCCGCGCATGCCGGCGCGCGTGTTCGCCGACATGTGGGCCTCACTGAAGAGCGGCCGACCCTGGACCGGGCTGATCTGCAACCGCAGCCGCGAGGGCCGCGACTTCTGGGTCAAGGCCAGCGTGATCCCGGTGCGCAAGCGGGGCGCCACCGTGGGGTTCACGTCGGTGCAACTGCCCGCGCCGGCCGACGAGATCGCGCACGCCGACAGGGTCTATCGCCTGTGGCAGAACGGCACCGGGCGTGGCCACGTGCTGCGCCAGGGTCGCATCGCCGATGTCGGCTGGCTCGCGCTGATCAAGTCGATCAGCCATCCGCTGGACCTGCCGGTGCAGCAGCGCGTGCAGGCCAGTGCCGGGGTGCTGGGTGCGCTGTTCATCGCCGTGCTCGCCGGGGCGGCGGCACCCGGGGCCGTGGCCTCATGGCTCGCGCCCGTGGGCGGCTGGCGGATGTGGGCGCTGCTCGGCGGCGGCATCGGGCTGGTCGCGTCTGCCGCGGTCCTTGCTTACTTCCAGACGCGCATCGTGCGGCCGCTGCGACTGTCGCTGCAGACGGCCAGCGCGATTGCCAGCGGCGAGATCAACCGCCAGTTCGACGACGGCGTGTCGGCCGGCGAGCTGCGCGACCTCAACGCGGCGCTCAACCAGATGGTGGCGAAGATGGCCGCGGTGCTGCGCGACTCGCACGAGCACGCCGACCAGGTGCTGGCGCGGATCACCGAGCTCGCCGAAAGTGCTGGCCGGCTCGCGCAGCGCTCGGACGACCAGTCCGCCGACGTGCGCACCGTGGCCGACCGCACCGCCGCCAGCGATGCGCTGAGCGTGCAGGTGACCGATGCCGCAGCGCGGGCCAGCGACGCGGCGGCGCTCAGCACCACGGCGGCCGAGCAGGCCTGCGCGATGGCCCGCACGCTGCAGGACTCGATGGGCGGCATCGCCGGCTTCGTCGGCCGCATCGGCGAGATCAGCGCCGACATCGACGCGCTCGCCACGCAGACCGGCGTGCTGGCGATGAACGCGGCCGCTGTCGCGGCACGTGACCGCGAGCTCGGCCGCGCGTTCACCGTGATCGCCAACGAGGTGCGCTCCCTCGCGCAGCGCAGCGGCGAGGCCTCGGCGCAGATCAAGGCGCTGGCCGCGCAGTCGCGGCGCGACACCGAGCACGGCGTGTCCCTGGCGGCTCAGCTCGGTGACAGGATCGAGGCGGCCACCGACCGCGTGCGCGTCGTCGGCGTGAAGGTGGCGCAGATCGGCGCGGCGGCGCTCGCGCAGTCGTCGGGCGTGCACGAGATCAACGATCGCTTGCGCGCGCTCGATGCGTCGACGCGCGAGAACGCGGCGCTGGCCCAGCGCAGCGCCAGGGGCAGCGCCTCGGCCATCGACGAAGCCGGCCGACTGCGCGCCGCGATCGGCGTCTGGCATCTGGACTGACCGGTGGACACCGACCTTCCGCCTCGGCCGCTCGATTGAAAGCACGCCGACCGGTGCGTTTTTCGCGTCGCATCGGCGCACCCCGAGGGTCCAGATTTTTGTGAATGGGGACAACAGCTTGCGCGGCCCGGTCGGGGTTTTCCCGTGAGGGCCTGCAAGCTGGCTCGCGACTTGTAAAGAGAAGGACACACATGCCGGCGCGCCCGGTGGTCCGGATCGTCGAAGCAACAACAGGAGACAGTCGACATGGAGACGTTCTACGAGGTGATGCGCCGTCAAGGCATTTCGCGGCGCAGCTTCTTGAAGTACTGCTCGCTCACCGCGACCTCGCTCGGCCTCGGCCCGGCCTTCGTGCCGCAGATCGCCCACGCGATGGAGACCAAGCCGCGCACGCCGGTGCTGTGGCTGCACGGCCTGGAGTGCACCTGCTGCTCCGAGAGCTTCATCCGCTCCGCGCACCCGCTGGCCAAGGACGTGGTGCTGTCGATGATCTCGCTCGACTACGACGACACGCTGATGGCCGCCGCCGGCCACCAGGCCGAGGCCATCCTCGAAGAGATCATGGTCAAGTACAAGGGCAACTACATCCTCGCGGTGGAAGGCAACCCGCCGCTGAATCAGGACGGCATGAGCTGCATCATCGGCGGCAAGCCCTTCATCGAGCAGCTCAAGCATGTCGCGAAGGACGCCAAGGCCATCATCAGCTGGGGCTCGTGCGCGAGCTGGGGCTGCGTGCAGGCCGCCAAGCCGAACCCGACGCAGGCCACGCCGATCCACAAGGTGATCTTCGACAAGCCGATCATCAAGGTGCCGGGCTGCCCACCGATCGCCGAGGTGATGACCGGCGTCATCACCTACATGCTGACCTTCGACCGCATCCCCGAGCTGGACCGCCAGGGCCGGCCGAAGATGTTCTACAGCCAGCGCATCCACGACAAGTGCTACCGCCGGCCGCACTTCGACGCCGGCCAGTTCGTCGAGGCGTGGGACGACGAATCGGCGCGCAAGGGGTACTGCCTCTACAAGGTCGGCTGCAAGGGCCCGACCACCTACAACGCCTGCTCCACCGTGCAGTGGAACGAAGGCACGAGTTTCCCGATCAAGGCCGGCCACGGCTGCATCGGCTGCAGCGAGGACGGCTTCTGGGACAAGGGCTCGTTCTACAACCGCCTGACCGACATCCACCAGTTCGGCATCGAGGCCAACGCGGACAAGGTCGGCGGCACGGCCGCCGGCGTGGTGGGTGCCGCCGCCGCGGCGCACGCCGCCGTCTCGGCGATCAAGCGCGCGACCCAGAGCAGCGACACCACCACCCAGGCCTGAGGACCGAACACACATGAGCGCTTACGAAACTCAAGGCTTCAAGATGGACAACACCGGCCGGCGCATCGTCGTCGACCCGGTGACGCGCATCGAGGGCCACATGCGCTGCGAGGTCAACCTCGACAGCAACAACGTCATCCGCAACGCGGTCTCGACCGGCACGATGTGGCGTGGCCTGGAGGTCATCCTGAAGGGGCGCGACCCGCGCGACGCGTGGGCCTTTGTCGAACGCATCTGCGGCGTCTGCACGGGCTGCCATGCGCTGACCTCGGTGCGCGCGGTCGAGGATGCCCTGGGCATCCAGATCCCGAAGAACGCGTACCTGATCCGCGAGATCATGGCCAAGACGCTGCAGCAGCATGACCACGCGGTCCACTTCTACCACCTGCATGCGCTGGACTGGGTCGACGTGGTGTCGGCCTTGAAAGCCGACCCGAAGAAGACCTCGGAGCTGCAGCAGACGGTGTCGCCGTCGCACCCGATGTCGTCGCCGGGCTACTTTCGCGACATCCAGAACCGGCTGAAGAAGTTCGTCGAAAGCGGTCAGCTAGGCCCCTTCATGAACGGCTACTGGGGCAACAAGGCCTACGTGCTGCCGGCCGAGGCGAATTTGATGGCGGTCACGCACTACCTGGAGGCGCTGGACCTGCAGAAGGAGTGGGTCAAGGTCCACACCATCTTCGGCGGCAAGAACCCGCATCCGAACTACCTGGTCGGCGGCGTGCCGTGCGCCATCAACATCGACGGCAATGGCGCCGCCGGTGCGCCCATCAACATGGAGCGGCTGAACTTCGTCAAGGCTCGCATCGACGAGATGATCGAGTTCAACAACAACGTCTACATCCCCGACGTGCTGGCCATCGGCACGATCTACAAGAACGCCGGCTGGCTGTTCGGCGGCGGCCTCTCGGCCACCAACGTGATGGACTACGGCACCTACGAAAAGGTGATGGGCGACCCGTCGACGCAGAAGCTGCCGGGCGGCGCCATCCTCGACGGCAACTGGGACGTGATCCACCCCGTCGACCCGCGCGACCCCGAGCAGGTGCAGGAGTTCGTGCCGCACAGCTGGTACAAGTACGCCGACGAGTCCAAGGGCCTGCACCCGTGGGACGGCGTGACCGACCCGAACTACGTGCTCGGCGCCAAGACCAAGGGCACCCGCACCGACATCAAGGAACTCGACGAGAGCGCCAAGTACTCGTGGATCAAGTCGCCGCGCTGGCGCGGCCACGCGATGGAGGTGGGGCCGCTGGCGCGCTACATCCTCGGCTACGCGCACGCGCTGAAGGGCCACAAGCACTGCCAGCGCGTCAAGGAACAGATCGAGACCTCGGCCACCATCATCAACAGCACCTTCCCGAAGGCGCTGGGCATGAAGGAGACGCAGTACACGGCCAAGCAGCTGCTGCCCACGACCATCGGCCGGACGCTGGCCCGCGCGCTCGAAGCGCAGTACTGCGCCGAGATGATGCTCGACGACTACAACGAACTGGTGGCCAACATCAAGGCCGGCGACACCAGCACCGCCAATGTCGAGAAGTGGGACCCGGCGACCTGGCCCAAGGAGGCCAAGGGTGTCGGCACGGTGGCGGCGCCGCGCGGCGCGCTCGGTCACTGGATCCGCATCAAGGACGGTCGCATCGAGAACTACCAGTGCGTCGTGCCGACGACCTGGAACGGCAGCCCGCGCGACAACAAGGGGCAGATCGGCGCGTTCGAGGCCAGCCTGATGAACACGCCGATGGCCAACCCCGAGCAGCCGGTCGAGATCCTGCGGACGCTGCATTCGTTCGACCCGTGCCTGGCGTGCTCGACGCACGTGATGAGCCCGGACGGCGCCGAACTCGCGACGGTCAAGGTCCGCTGAGCGGCCCACCCATCCAGAACCATCCAGGAGACAACTCGATGACCCAGATCACACGGCGCTTCGCGCTCGCTGCGGCGCTGCTGGCGCTCGCCGGCACGGCCTCGGCGCACACCGGCCACGGCACGCACGGCTTCCTGGCCGGGCTCGATCACCCGCTCGGCCCCGATCACCTGCTCGCGATGGTGGCCGTCGGCGCGTGGTCGGCCGCGGCCTGCCGGGGTGCGCGGCGCGCCTTCGGGCCGCTGGCATTTCTGATCTTCATGTCGCTGGGGGCGGCGCTCGGCGCGGCCGGGCTCGCGCCCTCGTTCGTCGAGAGTGGCATCGCCGCCAGCGTGGTGTTGATGGGCGTCATGCTGCTCGCGGCGAAGCACCTGTCGCCGACGCTCGGGCTCGCGCTGATCGCCGCGACCGGTGCGCTGCACGGCGTCGCCCACGGCGGCGAGATCCCGGCGGGCGCCGGCTTCGGTGCCTATGTCGCGGGGATGCTGCTGACCACGGCGCTGCTGCACGCCACGGGCGTGGCGGCGGGCGTGCAGCTGGCCCGGGTGCGCGCGGGTCTGTGGCGTCTGGCCGGTTCGACGCTCACCGGGGCCGGGCTGCTGATGCTCGCCCGCCTCTGACCGCCAACGCCACCTCAGCCCCGAGGAGACACGTCCATGTCCACGCCCCACCCGCCGGTTGTGTCCGGTGTCGTCCAGGATCCGATCGACGCGCGCGAGTTCTCGGCGGCCCGGTCGATCAAGTCGGTCTACGTCTACGAAGCCCCGGTGCGCATCTGGCACTGGATCAATGCCCTGGCGATCGTGGTGCTGGGCATCACGGGCTACTTCATCGGCTCGCCGCCGCCCACCCAGCCGGGTGAGGCCAGCGCGAACTACCTGATGGGCTACATCCGCTTCGCGCACTTCGCGGCCGGCTACGTGCTCGCCGTGGGCCTGCTCGGCCGCATCTACTGGGCCCTGGTCGGCAACCACCATGCGCGCGAGCTGTTCTGGGTGCCGATCTTCCAGCGCGCCTACTGGGTCGAACTCGTCGGCATGCTGAAGTGGTACGCCTTCCTGGCGCCACGGCCGGGCCGCTTCGTCGGCCACAACCCGCTCGCGCGGTTCGCGATGGTGTTCGGCTTCCTGCTGCTGACCGTGTTCATGATCCTGACCGGCTTCGCGATGTACGGCGAAGGCGCGCAGATGGGGTCCTGGCAGGAGCGCCTGTTTGGCTGGGTGATCCCGCTGTTCGGCCAGTCGCAGGACGTGCACACCTGGCACCACCTCGGCATGTGGGGCCTCGTGGTGTTCGCGATCGTGCACGTCTATGCCGCGATCCGCGAGGACATCATGGGGCGCTCGAGCATCGTCAGCACCATGATCTCGGGCCACCGGACCTTCAAGGAGTGACATGACGCCCGTCGTGTCCAGGTCGAGTCAGCGCACACCACCGGCCGGTGTGCCGGCGCGCGCGCCGTGGCACCCGGGGTACTTCCTGAGTCGCCACTATCTCGCACCGCTGGCCCTGTCGCAGTCCGAGGCGGCGCGCATGCTGGGCCTGTCGCGCCGGCGCCTGCACGAACTCGTGCACGGGCAGCGCGCGATGACGCCCGACACGGCGCTGCGCTGCGCCATCGTGTTCGGGCCCGACGCCAGGTTCTGGCTGGCGCTCCAGGCCGGCTGGGACAGCTTCCATGCGTGGAAGAACCTGCGCCTTGGGTCGCCGCGCGGTCGCGCGTCGCACTGAATTTTTCTTCGGGAGTGTGCATGCCATGAGCGTCGAACCGTCCACAACCGCCTGTCACCACCCCGGTGACACCGACACGAGCATCACGGTGCTGGGCATCGGCAACCTGCTCTGGGCCGACGAGGGCTTCGGCGTGCGCTGCATCGAGGCGCTGCAGCAGCGCTACCAGTTTGCGCCGCACGTGCAGCTGATCGACGGCGGCACCCAGGGCCTGTACCTGATCCAGCACGTGCAGCAGGCCGGCAAGCTGCTGATCTTCGACGCGATCGACTACGGACTGGCGCCGGGAACGCTGAAGCTGGTCGAGAACGACGAGGTGCCGCGCTTCATGGGGGCCAAGAAGATGAGCCTGCACCAGACCGGCTTCCAGGAGGTGCTGATGCTCGCGCTGCTGACCGAGCAGTACCCGCGCGAGGTGCTGCTGGTGGGCTGCCAGCCCGAAGAGCTCGAGGACTATGGCGGCAGCCTGCGACCCGTGGTGCGTGCCGCGATGGAGGACGCGCTGGCGCTGGGCATCGACGCGCTGCGCCGCTGGGGCGCACAGCCGGTGGCGCGCACGCAGCCGCTCGCCGAGCACGAGGCCGTGGGCTTCCTGCAGCTCGAGCTCTCGCGCTACGAAGGCGAGCGCCCGCCGGAGGCGCTGGCCTGCCGCGTCGGCGACGAGCGCTTCTTTCCTTCGTCCACCTGAGGCCGCCCACGACATGTGCATCGGCATCCCCATGCAGGTGATCACGACCGAACCGGGGCACGCGCACTGCGCCGGTCGCGGCGAGGCGCGCCGCGTCCGCACCGTGCTGCTCGGCGACGTCGCCGCAGGCGAATGGCTGCTGGTCTTCATCGACACCGCCCAGGAGCGCATCGACGCGCACCGCGCCGCCGAGATCAACGCGACGCTGGATCTGCTGCAGCTGGCCATGGCCGGCGCAGCGCTCGACCCGGCCGACGCCGCGCACGCGGCGTTCGAACTGCCGTCGCGCTGGACCACCGCGCAGTTGCGCGCGCTGTCCGGCGCGACGCCGATCCCCACCACCGAAGGACGCTCATGAGCACCGATGCAGGCACCGAATCCCCGGGGTCGGAGACCCTCGTCAAGCTGCCGGTCCAGGCGCCGAAGGTCGTGACCTCGGCACTGGTCTCCCGGCTCGTCGAACAGTTCGGCGCAAGCTGGGTCGACGAGACCAGCATCGACGCCTGGGCCGCCGAGGGCGGCGACCGGGTCGTGCTGTTCGCCGGCGATCCGGTGCAGTTCCCCGAGGGGCTGGACGTGGCCGTCGTGCTGCCGGAGCTGCAGCGCAGCCTGCCGGGGCGCTTCAAGGTCGGCGTGGTGGCGCGCGAATCCGAGAACGCGCTCGCGCGCCGCTACGGGTCGCAGCGCTGGCCCACGCTGCTGTTCCTGCGCGACGGCCAGTACGTCACCACGCTGAGCGGCATGCACGACTGGGAGGTGTTCATCGACCGGGTGACGCAGGCGCTGGCGATGCCGGTCTCGCGCGCGCCGATCGGCATCCCGGTGGTCAGCGCCGCGGCGGGCGGCGCGTCCTGCCATTGACCCGAACAGGAGCCTGCAGTGAAAGACTTTCCCATTCCCGTCGTGGCCGTCGGCATCGGCCCGGGCAGCCAGCCCGAGGACGAGACCCTCGAGTACCTGCCCATGCCGCAGGGCATGGAGACCTTCCGCGTGCCGGTGCTGCCCGAACCCGAGGACGTCGTCGACTGCCGTCTGGCGCGGCACGCGCTGCGCGAGGCGCTGGCGCAGCTCGACCGCGTGCGCCAGGACGGGGGCAATCTCAGCGTCGATCTCGGTGGCCTGCCCGCTGCCGACCTGAAGCTGGTCAACCAGGTGCTCGGCGAAGGTGAGGTCAGCGCGGTCGTGCAAAGCCCCGAACCCGGCGGCCCTGAGCTGCGGGTCCAGGAGTCGGTGTTTGCCGGCGTGTGGCGCGTGGTGGCGTCGGTCGACGGCGTCGTCACCTCGGATGCCATCGAGCTCGGCGCCGTGCCGCGGGCGCTGAAGACCGCAGCCCTGGAGGACGTCTCGCCCACGGTGCCGCGCTGGCAGGGTGCGCTGCCGCCGAACGTGCAGAACGCGCCGACGCTGCTGGCCGAGATCGAGGACCAGTGGCGGGTCTGGCGCACCGGCCAGCCTGCGCATGTCGTGAACCTGACGCTGCTGCCGATGTCGGTCGAGGACATCGGCTTCCTCGATCACCACCTCGGCACCGGCCGCGTGCTGATCCTGTCGCGGGGCTACGGCAACTGCCGCATCACCAACACCCGCATGCCCCACTGCTGGCGCGTCGTGTACTACAACTCGCAGGACGTGGTGATCCTGAACACCGTCGAAGTCGTCGACCTGCCCGACGTGGCCCAGGCCGCGCCGGAGGACCTGGACGACTCGCACGAGCGGCTGGCCGACGTGCTGGCGTGGGTGGACGGCGCATGAGCGCCGGTGCGCGCTTCGAGGGCAGCTACCTGGGCAACCGGGCCAAGCTGCCCGCGGGCGCGCGGCTCGAATGCAAGATCTGCTGGTGGGTGTACGACCCGGCGCTGGGCGACCCGGTGTGGCAGGTCGAGCCCGGCACGCCGTTCAGCGATGTGCCATCGCACTGGCGCTGTCCGCAGTGCGATGGCGACGCCGAGCAATTCATGGTGCTGGCGGACGGGGCCTGATCACGCCATGACGCCGCATGCCGACCCCGTGCCGCGATGGGAGCACCGCGTCGCCGACCTGGCGGCGCTGTTCTCGACCATCGCGCGCACCCGCATGGCGGGTGTGCCGGTGCTGAACACGGCGCTGCGCGTGGAGGCGGTCGGCTTCGAGCACGTCCCGGCCGACGATGACACGTCGGCTGACGCGTGTATCGGCGTTCTCGTCACGCCCTGGTTCATGAACCTGGTGCGCCTGCCGGTGCGGTGCGAGGACGTGCTCGAGGGTGTCGGCCGCACCCAGCGGCATGCACTGGGTGCCGGGGTGTTCGATTTCATCGGTGCCCACGAGCCGGCCATCGGCGCGTTCTCGGCTTGTTCGCTGTTCTCGCCGATGTTCGAGTTCGCCGACCAGGCCGCGGCGCGTGCCACCGCGCTGGCGGTGTTGGACACCTTGCGCGCCGCGCCGGCGTTGCCGGCGAACACGCCGCCACGGTCGCCGCCGGCTGAACCGCCACCGGCGCGACGTTCCTTCCTGTTCGGCCGCAGCGCCGTCCGGGGTGCACCGCCATGACCGTGACCGACCCCTTCGGCGGCATGCTCTGGGTGCGGCCCGGTCACGCGCGGCCCGACAACCTGCGCAGCACGCGCCCGGACTGGGTGGGCCGCCTCACACAGGGCCTGCCGGCGGGCCGCCTGGCCACGACCTTGGGACATCTGTTCAGCCTGTGCGGCCACGCGCACGTCGCGTGCGCGGACCTGGCCGTGACTGCGGCGCTCGGGCGTTTCGAGTCGGTGTCGGCAGACGCCCGCGCGCGGCTCGAGCAGCAGACCTTGCGGGAGCACCTGTGCCGCCTCTGGCTCGACTGGCCGCGTCGGCTGTTCGCCGCGCCAGCGTCCGACGCGGTGCTGGACGCGGCCGCGCGCGAACTCGCCAGCTGCCCGCTCCTCGGCACGACGCCGTCGGACCTGCGGGCCTGGCTGCAGGCCCACGCCACGGGCATGCCGCTGGCCGATTGGCTGACGGCCTGGGAGTCGGATCCGTCGGCCTGGCTGAGGGCCTGGTGCCAGCGCACCGACAGCCTGCCGGCGCGCCTGCTGCGCGACAGCCAGGCGGTGGCCGATGCGGCGCAGCCCGGTGTGCCAGCGCTGCGTGTCCATGCCAGCGCCGAAGGCTTGCGCGACTGGGCGGCGGGTCTGTCGGACGACGATGACGCGGCCACGCGCCAGCCGCGATGGCAGGGCGCCTGTGCCGAGACCGGCGTGTGGACGCGCCTGAACGACGCCACCGCACCGTGCCTGCAGACGCCCTGGCTCAAGCTGGGCGCACGCCTGGCCGAGTGCGTGCGGCTCGCGCTGCGCGACGCGGACCGGCCCATTCACGCGCGGCCCGCGTCCGCGTGCTTGAGCCTGGGCGCGTTGCCGCTGGCGCGCGGCGAGGCCGTGGCCTGGGTCGAGATGGCGCGCGGGCTGCTGATCCACCACGTGCGACTCGATGGCGAAGGGGACGCCGCGCGCGTGCGCGCCTGCCGGGTCGTGGCACCGACCGAGTGGAACTTCCATCCCGACGGCGCGGTCGCCCGCGCGCTCGAGGCCTGGCCGCTGGCCGATACGGACCAGTCGCGGCACCGGCTCGATGCCTGGATGGCCGCGTACGATCCCTGTGTCCCGTTCACGCACGATCAGTCCATGCCCGCCGAGGTCGCCCATGCATGAAGCCAGTCTGGCCGGCGGCGTGCTGAAGCTGGTCGAGGACAGTGCGCGCCGCGAAGGCTTCGTCCGCGTGACCGCGCTGCGCCTCGAAGCCGGGCAGCTGGCGGGCGTCGAGCCGCGTGCGTTGCGCTTCGCGCTCGAAGCGCTGGCGCCGGGCACCTGCCTGGAAGGCGCGCGGTTCGACATCGACGAACCCGCCGGTGCCGCCTGGTGCATGCGCTGCTGCGCCACGGTCGTGATCGCGCAGCGCGGCGACGCCTGCCCGCAATGTGGCGGCTATCAATGCCAACCCACCGGCGGTACCGAGCTGCGCGTGGTGGAAATGTTGGTCGAAGACGAGTGAAGGAGAAGGAACATGTGTGTTGTCTGTGGCTGTGCCGATGCGGGCAGGGCCGGTGCGGAAACCGAGGCGCACGTGCATGCGCCGGGACATGCCGAGGGCCCGGCGCACACGCACGTTGACGCGCACGGTCACGGCCATGTGCACGTCGACCCGCGGTACGGCGACCTGCATTTCGGCGCGGGCGCGGCGCGCGTCTCGGTGCCCGGCATGAGCCAGGCCCGCGCGATCAAGCTCGAGACCGACATCCTCGGCGAGAACAACCGCGCCGCGCGCGCCAACCGCCAGCACTTCGCGGCGCATGGCGTGACGGCGCTGAACCTGGTGTCCAGCCCGGGTTCGGGCAAGACCACGCTGCTGTGCGCCACCATCGAGGCGCTGCGGGCGCGTGCCTCGGCACCCGGGGTGTCGGTGATCGAGGGCGATCAGCAGACCAGCTTCGATGCCGACCGCATCCGCGCCACCGGCGCGCCGGCGATCCAGGTCAACACCGGCAAGGGCTGTCATCTCGACGCGCCCATGGTGGCCGAGGCCTTCGCGCGCCTGCACGATCACGACCACCACCTCCACCACCACCACCACCACCACCACCACCACCATCACGACACCCGCAGCCTGCTGTTCATCGAGAACGTCGGCAACCTCGTCTGCCCCGCGGTCTGGGACCTGGGCGAAGAGGCGAAGGTGGTGATCCTGTCGGTGACCGAGGGTGAGGACAAGCCGCTGAAGTACCCCGACATGTTCGCCGCCTCGACCCTGATGCTGCTGAACAAGATCGACCTGTTGCCGCACCTGCGCTTCGACGTGCAGCGCTGCATCGACATGGCGCGCCGGGTGAACCCGGGGATCGAGGTCATCCTGCTGTCAGCGACCACCGGCGAGGGCATGCAGGCGTGGCTGCACTGGCTGGACCAACGCCTGGCGCCGCCGCAGCAAGGCCCCGATGCGGCAGCCCTGCAGCGCGTCGCCGATCTCGAAGCCGCCCTGGTCGAGGCGCGGCGTGCCGCCGGCCTGCCGCCTGCGCAGGTCCACCATGCGCAGCACGGCAAACCCTGATCTGCCCGACGTGCTGGCGGTCGGCGCGTGGCTGAAGAACGCCGCGTGCCGGACGGTCGCGGGTGAGGCGCGGCTGTCCCGGCTGCATGGCGACCTGGTCGATCCACTGGCCTGCCGGGCGCTCGAGGCGTCGGTCGCGGCGCTGCTCAGCGACAGCGATCGGCCGATCGCCGCGGTCGCACACGACCTGCACCCGGACTTCTTCAGCACGCGGCTGGCGCTGCAACTCGCGGACGTGCTCGGTGTGCCGGCCATCGGCGTTCAGCATCACCATGCCCACATCGCCGCGGTGATGGCCGAGCACGGGCTGTGCAAGCCGGTGATCGGCCTGGCGCTCGACGGCGTCGGCCTGGGCACCGACGGCACGGCCTGGGGCGGCGAGCTGCTGCGGGTGGGTGAGCGCCAGTGGCAACGCCTGGGCCATCTGCGCCCCCTCGGCCTGCCCGGCGCCGACAAGGCGGCGCGCGAGCCCTGGCGCATGGCCGCGTCGGTCCTGCACGCGATGGGCCGGGGCGACGAGATCGAGCCGCGCTTCGGCGCCGCCGTCGGCGCGAGCACCGCCCGGGGTGTGCGCCTGATGCTGGACCGCGGCCTGAACTGCCCGCCCACCAGCAGCGCCGGCCGCTGGTTCGACGCGGCCGCGGCCGCGCTCGGGCTCAGCGTCGCCCAGGCGCACGAGGCCGAGGCCGCGATCGCGCTCGAGCAGAGCGCGGCGCGCGCGCTGGCGGCCGGGCGCGAACCCGCGGATCTCGGCGCCGCGCGGGTCGATGGGCAGGGCGTCCTCGACCTCGCGCCGCTGCTCGGCCGGCTGTTCGACACGCCGGCCACGGCGGTCGACGCCGCCGCCGCGTGGTTCCACGCCGCACTGGCATCGGCGCTGGCCGACTGGGCCGCAGCCGCCGCGCACCGCGCCGACATCGACACCGTGTGCCTGGGGGGCGGCTGCTTTGCCAACGCCGTGCTGACCGATCGTGTCACGCGTCAGCTCCAGGGCCGCGGCCTGCGCGTGCTGCGTCCCCAGCGCCACGCCTGCGGCGACGCCGGGCTTGCCCTCGGGCAAGCCTGGGTCGCGGCCCGCCGCCCGACACCCACCCACGTTCCCGACGAAAGCCGCCCATGTGCCTTGCCATTCCCGCCCGCCTGATCGAGATGCTGGACGCCGAGCAGGCCGTCGTCGATCTCGGCGGCATCCGCAAGCAGGTGTCGATCGCGCTCGTTCCGGGCGCCGTGGTCGGCGACTACGTCATCGTCCACGTCGGTCATGCGATCGGGCGCATCGATCCCGAGGAAGCGCGGCGCACGCTCGCGCTGTTTGGCGAACTCGCCGGCGCAACGCCGGCACTGGAGGCCCGGGCATGAAGTACATCGACGAGTTCCGCGACGGGGCGGTGGCGCAGAAGATCGCCGCGCGCCTGCGCGACGAGGCCACCCCCGGGCGCTCCTACGGCTTCATGGAGTTCTGCGGCGGCCACACGCACGCGATCTCGCGCTACGGCATCACCGAGCTGCTGCCCGACAACGTGCGCATGATCCACGGCCCGGGCTGCCCGGTCTGCGTGCTGCCGATCGGGCGCATCGACCTGGCGATCCAGCTCGCGCTCCAGCACGGCGCGATCGTCTGCACCTACGGCGACACGATGCGCGTGCCGGCGTCCGACGGCCTGTCGCTGGTGCGCGCCAAGGCCCGCGGCGGCGACATCCGCATGGTCTATTCCGCCACCGACGCGTTGCACATCGCGCGCCAGAACCCCGGGCGGGAGGTGGTGTTCTTCGCCATCGGCTTCGAGACCACCACGCCGCCCACCGCGCTGGCGATCCGCACCGCGCACCGGGAAGGCCTGGGCAACTTCAGCGTGCTGTGCTGCCATGTGTTGACGCCGTCGGCCATCACCCACATCCTCGAGAGCCCCGAGGTCCGGCAGTACGGCACGGTGCCGATCGACGGCTTCGTCGGCCCGGCGCACGTGAGCATCGTGATCGGCTCGGCGCCGTACGAGCACTTCGCGCAGGAGTACCGCAAGCCGGTGGTGATCGCCGGCTTCGAGCCTCTGGACGTGATGCAGGCGGTCTTGATGCTGGTGCGCCAGGTCAACGAGGGCCGCACCGAGGTCGAGAACGAGTTCACCCGTGCCGTCACGCCCGAAGGCAACCTGACGGCGCAGGCGCTGGTCTCGGAGGTGCTGGAGCTGCGCAGCACCTTCGAGTGGCGCGGTCTCGGCGAGGTGCCCTACAGCGCGCTGAAGATCCGCCCGGCGTTTGCCCCCTTCGACGCCGAGCGGCGCTTCGGCCTGGGCTACCAGCCCGTGGCCGACAACAAGGCCTGCGAGTGCGGCGCGATCCTGCGCGGCGTGAAGAAGCCCACCGACTGCAAGATCTTCGGCACCGTCTGCACGCCGGAGAACCCGGTGGGGTCGTGCATGGTGTCTTCCGAAGGGGCCTGCGCGGCGCACTATTCGTACGGCCGGTTCCGGGACATCCCGATCCGCGTGGAGGCCACGGCATGAGCACGCGCAAGGACTACGTGCGGCCGCTCGACATCCGGCATGGCCGCATCGACATGGGCCACGGCGCCGGCGGGCGCGCGGCCGCGCAGCTGATCGAGGCGCTGTTCCTGAGCGCGTTCGACAACGAACACCTGCGCCAGGGCAACGACGGGGCCGCGTTCGACATCCCTGCGGGCCACCGGCTCGTGATGGCCACCGACGGGCATGTGGTGTCGCCGCTGTTCTTTCCCGGGGGCGACGTGGGGTGCCTCAGCGTGCACGGCACGATCAACGACGTGGCGATGTGCGGCGCACGCCCGCTGCACCTGGCCGCCAGCTTCATCCTCGAGGAGGGGTTTCCGCTGGCCGACCTGAAGCGCATCGTCGATTCGATGGCCGCAGCCGCGCGCGATGCCGGCGTGAGCATCGTCACCGGTGACACCAAGGTCGTCGAGAAGGGCAAGGGCGACGGCGTGTTCATCTGCACCACGGGCATCGGGGTGGTCCCGCACGGTGTGGACGTGGGCGGCGCCAACGCCCGCCCGGGCGACGTCGTGCTGCTCTCGGGCACCATCGGCGAGCATGGCGTGGCGGTGCTGTCGCAGCGGGAGTCGCTGCAGTTCGAGACCACGATCGCCTCCGACACGGCGGCGCTGCACACCCTGGTCGCGGCGATGCTGGCCGCCGCGCCCGGCGGCGTGCGAGTGCTGCGCGACCCGACCCGCGGCGGACTCGCGACCACGCTGAACGAGGTCGCGCGGCAGTCGGGCGTGGGCCTGCTCCTGGACGAGGCGGCGATCCCGGTGCTGCCGCAGGTCGACGCGGCCTGCGAGCTGCTCGGCCTGGACCCGCTGTACATCGCCAACGAGGGCAAGCTGATCGCGGTGTGCGCACCCGAAGCCGCCGCGGCCGTCCTCGCCGCGATGCGCGCACACCCGCTCGGCGGCGCCGCCGCGCGCATCGGCAGCGTCACCGACGACCCGCATCGTTTTGTGCAGATGGAAACCCGCTTCGGCGGCCGGCGCGTGGTCGACTGGCTGAGCGGCGAGCAGCTGCCCCGCATCTGCTGAGACCGCGGCCGCGCGCTGCACCCGGGTCGTCGGCGTCGATGTCCATGCAACCGTCCTGCGAGCGCATCTGCCGCAAGACCGAGCTCGGCGTGAGCGCGCTGAAGACCGGTGCTGGCCGGCTCAACGCGCAGGGCCGCACGGCGCGTGCTCGACGGCAAGCTGCCGTGAGGGCGGCTCGATGCTGAACCGACCCCTGCGTGTGCTGCTGCTGTGCCACAGCTTCAACAGCCTGGCGCAGCGGCTCTTTGTCGAGCTCGGGGCGCTGGGGCACCGTGTCTCGGTCGAACTCGACATCGCCGATCGGGTGACCGAGGAGGCTGTCGCGCTGTTCGAGCCGGACTTGGTGATGGCTCCGTTCCTGAAGAGGAAGATCCCGGAATCGGTGTGGCGACGCGTGGTGTGCCTCGTCGTGCACCCGGGGCCCCCCGGCGATCGCGGGCCGGCGGCCCTCGACTGGGCCGTGCTCGGGGCGCCGCCGCGCTGGGGGGTCACCGTGCTGCGTGCCGACGGCGAGTTCGACGCCGGACCGGTGTGGGACCACGCCGACTTCGCGATGCGCCCGGCAGCGAAAGGCAGCCTGTATCGCCGTGAGGTTGCAGAGGCGGCGGTCCGGGCCGTGCTGGCCGCGTTGGCGCGCTTCATCGAGGGCGGCGCGGCTGCCGCGCCTGGCCCCGCGCCGGCGGCCGGCGGGACATGGCGGGCCGCGGTACCGCCATCCGCCCGGCGCATCGACTGGTCGCGCGACACGACGGCACAGGTGCTGGCCAAACTGCGCAGTGCCGACGGGCAGCCCGGCGTCGCCGACGAGATGTTCGATCAGCCGTGCCACCTGTACGACGGCCACGCCGCCACGCCGGCGGCGCTGGGGGCACGGCCCTCGGCGCGCCCGGGCGACATCATCGCGCAGCGTGATGGCGCGCTGTTGCGCTGCACCGCGGACGGCGGCGTCTGGATCGGCCAGGCCCGTGCCGCGCAGGCCTGCGGCGATGGCGCCGCGTTCAAGCTGCCCGCGGCCCTGGCATTCGGACGCGAGTGCGCCGTGCTGCCGTCGTCCTGCGCACCGCTGGAACGGGCCGATGACGAATGGGGCGAGCTGCGCTACCGCGAACTCGGCCCGGCCGGCGCGCGCGTCGGCTGCCTGTCGTTCGACTTCTACAACGGCGCCATGTCCACGGCGCAATGCAAACGCCTGCTCGCGGCGCTGCGTGAGGCCCGGCAGCGCGACACGCGCGTGCTGCTGCTGCTCGGCGGCACGGACTTCTTCAGCAACGGCATCCACCTCAACTGCATCGAAGCCGCCGCGCACCGGCCGGATGACAGCGCGGCGGACGAGTCGTGGCGCAACATCAACGCGATGAACGACGTGGCCCTCGAGATCATCACGATGACCGATCGACTCACGGTCGCCGCGCTGCGCGGCAACGCCGGCGCCGGTGGGGCGTTCCTGGCGCTGGCGGCGGACGAGGTCTGGGCGCACCGCGGCGTGGTGCTGAACCCGCACTACAAGAACATGGGCAACCTGTATGGCTCCGAGTACTGGACGTACCTGCTGCCGCGCCGCCTGGGGCCCCAGGGGGCGGCCGCGCTGGCGCGCAGTCGCCTGCCGCTGTCGGCCGCGGCGGCGGTGCAGATGGGTCTGATCGACCGCTGCGCCGACACGCCGGCCGGAACCTTCGGCGACCGGGCCGTTGCCGATGCGCTGGCGCTGGCGGTGTCGCACAATCTGCCGCAGCGCGTGGCCCAGAAGCAGGCCGCGCGCGCTGCCGACGAGCGGCGGCGCCCGCTCGCCGACCATCGGCAGGAAGAACTCGCCCGCATGCACCGCAATTTCTACGGCTTCGACCCGAGCTACCACGTGGCGCGCTACCACTTCGTGCACAAGCTGCCCCATGCCTGGACGCCGAGGCACCTGGCCATCCACCGCGAGCCGGGGTTCGACGCCAGGGCGATGCGGTGAGCGCCGTCCTCGATTTGCCGCGGGTGCTCGTCGTCGACGACGAGGTGCGTTCGCAGGACGCGATCCGCCGCACCCTCGACGAGGACTTCACCGTGGTCACCGCCAGCAATGCCGACGAAGCGCGCGCGCTGCTGGAACGCCACGAGATCAGCGTGATCCTCTGCGACCAGCGCATGCCAGGCCAAACCGGCGTGATGTTCCTGAAGGAGGTGCGCGAGCGCTGGCCCGACACGGTACGCATCGTGATCTCGGGCTACACCGATTCCGAGGACATCATCGCCGGCATCAACGACGCCGGCATCTACCAGTACGTGCTCAAGCCCTGGGTTCCCGACCACCTGCTCGGCACCGTGCGCACGGCCGCCGAGGCGCAGACGCTGCAGCGGGAGATGAACCGGCTCGACGTCGAGTTGCGCACCAGCACGCCGGTGCTGCGCCGGCGCGCCGCGAACAAGCTCGACCGTGCGCGGCGCGTGTTCGACTTCGACCGCATCGAGCGCGCACCGGGCAGCCCGCTGGACGCCGTCTGCGAGATGGCGGCACGCATCGCGCGCTACGACCTGAGCGTGCTGGTGCTCGGCGAGTCGGGCACCGGCAAGGAGTTGCTCGCCCGTGCCATCCACTACGCCAGCCCGCGTGCGGCGGCGGCCTTCGTGGTCGAGAACTGTGCGGCGATTCCCGATTCGCTGCTCGAGTCCGAGCTGTTCGGCCACAAGCGGGGCTCGTTCACCGGCGCCTACGAAGACCGGCCCGGGCTCTTCCAGCGCGCCCACAACGGCACGGTGTTCCTCGACGAGATCGGCGAGACCTCGCCGGCCTTCCAGGTGCGGCTGCTGCGCGTGCTGCAGGAGGGCGAGGTGCGCCCGGTGGGTGGGGCGCATGCGGTGCCGGTCGACGTGCGCGTCATCGCCGCGACGCACCGCGATCTGGAACAACGTGTGCGCGATGGCCTGTTCCGCGAGGACCTGTACTACCGCATTGCCGGCATCGGCCTGACCGTGCCGCCGCTGCGCGAGCGGCCGGGCGACATCGGCCCGATCGCGCAGCGGCTGGTCGGCGAGGTCGGAGCCGAGCTCGGGCGCCCCGGTGCGCGGCTGAGCGACGAGGCCATGGGCTGCCTGATGGGCTACCCGTGGCCCGGCAACGTGCGCGAGCTGCGCAACGAGATCGCGCGCGCCATCGCACTCAGCGACGGCGAACGGGTCGAGGCGCAGGCGTTTTCCACGCGGGTGCTGCACGGTCAGACCGGGCGCTCGACCGCCGCCAACGGGCACGGCACGGCCCTGCCGTCTGCCGGCACGCTGGGGGAGCGGCTCGACGCCATCGAGGCGATGGTGCTGCGCGAGACCTTGCTGCGCCATCGCTGGAACAAGACCCGCGCCGCGAAGGAACTGGGCCTGTCGCGTGTCGGGCTGCGCGGCAAGATGCAACGCTTCGGGCTCGAGGGGTGAGGGCCATGGACGCCAGCGCCCGGCCGAAGGAGATGCTCAACGTGCTGTGGCTGCAATCCGGCGGCTGCGGCGGCTGCAGCATGTCGCTGCTGTGCGCCGACACGACGGACTTCCACGGCCAGTTGCGCGATGCCGGCATCCACCTGCTGTGGCATCCGTCGCTGTCCCTCGAGAGCGGCAGCGAGGTGATCGACATGCTGAACCGCGTGCTCGACGGCAGCTTGCGCGTCGACGCGCTGTGCGTCGAGGGCTCGCTGCTGCGGGGCCCGAACGGCACCGGCCGCTTCCACGTCATGGCCGGCACCGGCATCCCGATGATCGAGTGGGTCACGCGCCTGGCGGCCCGGGCGCGGCACGTGATCGCGATCGGCAGCTGCGCGGCCTGGGGCGGCATCACCGCCGGCGGCGACAACCCGACCGACGCCTGCGGCCTGCAGTACGACGACGACCGTCCGGGCGGCCTGCTCGGCGCAGCGTTCCGCGCCGGCAGCGGCCTGCCGGTGATCAACGTGGCCGGTTGCCCGACGCACCCGGGCTGGGTGGTCGACACGCTGATGGCCCTGGCCGCCGACGGCCTCACCCAGGCCGACCTCGACACGCTGGGCCGGCCGCGCTTCTATGCCGATCAGCTGGTGCACCACGGCTGCACGCGCAACGAGTACTACGAGTTCAAGGCCAGCGCCGAGAAGCCCTCCGACCTGGGCTGCATGATGGAGCACATGGGCTGCAAAGGCACCCAGGCGCATGCCGACTGCAACACGCGCCTGTGGAACGGCGAAGGGTCGTGCACGCGCGGCGGCTATGCCTGCATCAGCTGCACCGAGCCGGGCTTCCAGGAACCGGGGCACCCGTTCCACCAGACGCCCAAGATCGCCGGCATTCCGATCGGCCTGCCGACCGACATGCCCAAGGCCTGGTTCGTCGCGCTGGCCTCGCTGTCCAAGTCGGCCACGCCGCGCCGCGTCAAGCTCAACGCGACCGCCGACCACATCGTCGTGGCGCCGGCGGCGCGAAAGACGCGGCTCAAGTGAGCGCACAACCATGACGCGACTGCTGGTCGGCCCGTTCAACCGCGTCGAAGGCGATCTCGAGGTCACGCTCGACATTGCCGACGGGCGGGTGACCTCGGCGCGCGTGAACGCGACCATGTACCGCGGCTTCGAGCAGATCCTGCAGGGCAAGGCGCCGCACGACGCACTCGTCGTCGTGCCGCGCATCTGCGGCATCTGCTCGGTGTCGCAATCGGTCGCCTCGGCCCGCGCGCTCGCCGACCTGGGCGGCATCGAGATGCCGGCGAACGGCCAGCACATCACCAACGTCATCCTCGCGACCGAGAATCTGGCCGATCACCTGACGCACTTCTACCTGTTCTTCATGCCCGACTTCACCCGCCCGGCCTACGCCGCGCAGGCCTGGCATGCGGAAGCGCATCGTCGCTTCGCACCGCAGTCCGGCGAGCAGGTGCGCGCGACCATCGCGGCACGCCAGCGCTGGTTCGAACTGCTCGGGACGCTGGCGGGCAAGTGGCCGCACACGCAGAGCATCGAGCCCGGCGGGTCGACGCGGCCGGTCGAGGCCGCTGAACGCACGCGGCTGCTGGCCCGGGTGCGCGAGTTCCGCGGCTTCCTCGAACGCCAGCTGTTCGCGGCGCCGCTGGAACGCATCGCCGCGCTGGGCAGCGAGGCCGAACTGCAGGCGTGGCACGCGGAAGATCCGTGGCGCGGCGACTTCCGGTTCTTCCTTGGCATCGCGCAGACGACCGGACTGGCCTCGCTCGGCCGTGGGCCCGGCCGCTTCATGAGCTACGGCGCCTACCCGCAGCCCGTTGGGAGGCATGTCTTCCCCCCGGGCGTGTGGGACACCGGGGCCGGCTCACTCGCGGCCCTGGATGCCGGTGCCATCCGCGAGGACGCGACGCACGCCTGGCTCGCGGACACCGGCGGTCCGCTGCACCCGAGCGCCGGCGTCACCCGGCCCGAGCCGGACAAGCCCGAGGCCTACACCTGGAACAAGGCGCCGCGCCTCGACGGCCGGGTGGTCGAGACCGGCGCGATCGCGCGGCAACTGGCCGCGGCCCATCCGCTGGTGCGCGACGCCGTGGCGCGGCACGGCGGCACCGTCTACACGCGCGTGCTGGCGCGCCTGCTCGAGCTGGCGCAGGTCGTGCCGCAGATGGAGCAGTGGTTGCAGCAGCTGGTCGTCAACGACCCCTACTGCCACACGAGCGCGCTGCCCGAGGACGGCGTCGGCGTCGGCCTGAGCGAAGCGGCACGCGGCAGCCTCGGGCATTGGGTGCAGGTCCGGCGCGGCCGGATCGCCAACTACCAGATCCTGGCGCCGACCACCTGGAACTTCTCGCCGCGCGATGCCGCGGGCACGCCGGGCGCGCTGGAGCAGGCGCTGGTCGGCGCCCCCGTGCTCGACGGCGAGACCACGCCGGTGGCGGTGCAGCACATCGTGCGCTCGTTCGACCCGTGCATGGTGTGCACGGTGCACTGAGCAGGGCAAGCGCCATGGCCGATTCGCCCCCCGGGAGCAAGCCGCCTGGCCGCAGCCTGGGTCTGGACGCGCTGGTTCCGAACGGCGCCATCGAAGGCGTGGACGAATCGACGTGGCTCGACGTGATCCACAAGATGGACGAGGTCTACTCGCAGCTGGTGCACGACGAGATCCAGCTCGAGCAGAAGAACCGCGAGCTGGAGCAGTCGCAGCAGTTCATCTTCAGCGTGCTGTCGGCGATGTCGGACGTGCTGCTGGTGTGCGACGAGCACGGCCGCATCGAAGAGACCAATGCCGCCCTGTGCGAGCTCGTCGGGCGCAGCGACGATGAACTCCGCGGCACCTCGTTCTTCGACCTGCTGGCCGACGCGCCCAGCGCCGAGCGGGCGCGAGCCGTCCTGTCGCGCAGCAAGCCGGCGCGCAGCGGCGAGGCGATCGAGCTGAACTTGACGGGGCCGCAACGCCAGAGCGTGCCGGTGGACGCCAACTGCACGCCGCGTGTGGGCGGCAGCGGACGGCGCGTGGGCACGGTGTTCGTGGGCCGGCCGACGGCCGAGATCAAGCGCGCGTACCACGAGCTCCGGGCGGCGCACGAGTCACTCAAGCTCGCGCAGCAGCAGCTCCTGCATTCCGAGAAGATGGCTTCGCTCGGGCGGCTGGTTGCCGGCGTCGCCCACGAGCTGAACAACCCGATCAGCTTCGTGCTCGGCAACGTGCACGCACTGGCGCGCTACAGCGATCGGCTGCGCCAATACCTGGCGGCCGTCCATGCCGGGCAGGATGCCGGCTCGCTCGAGGCCTTGCGTGCGAGCCTGCGCATCGAGCACGTGCTCGGCGATCTGCCGTCCTTGATCGAAGGCACGCTCGAAGGCGCGCAGCGGACCGCCGACATCGTCGGCGGGCTCAAGCGCTTCTCGGCGATGGACCCGGAGGCGCGCGCGCCGGTCGATCTGAACGAGGTGATCGAGCGCGCGATCCACTGGGTGCGCAAGGGCACCGGCGCGGGCTTCGAGATGCACTGGCAGAACGGCCCGCCCTGCATCGTGAACGGCAGCGCCGGCCAGTTGCAGCAGGTGCTGATGAACCTGCTGCAGAACGGCGTCGATGCCGCGTCGGGCCCTGGCGCGGACCGACCCCAGCTCTGGCTCACGGTCGAGCGCGACGGCGGTCGGGTGCTGGTGCGCCTGCGCGACAACGGCCCGGGCATCCTGCCCGAACACCTGTCGCGCCTCTTCGACCCGTTCTTCACGACCAAGCCGGTCGGGAAGGGCACGGGCCTGGGCTTGTCGATCAGCTACGGCATCGTCGAACAGCATGGCGGTCAGCTGACAGCCGGGAATCACCCGGAGGGTGGCGCGGAATTTCTTCTGGAGCTGCCCTTGGTCCCCGGATGAGTACGGCCCCGCGGGAACGAAGCTTCAAGAAGACGAGGGTTGGCGCCCTATGGCTTCATGGCCATGCTGACGCGCGACGCCTGTGCATCAAGCCGAACTGCGTTCGTGCCATCACGCCAGGTCATTCCGGCAGTGCAGCATGCGGGCACTGCACCGGGTGCGGGTCGAGTGGAAGCTCGAGGCATGGCGCTGAACGTCTGCCGCGCAGGCTCCCAGGGATGCGGGTGAGTGGCGCGAAGGCTGGCGCCCACGGGGGAGCAGGCCCGCGGCGCCGCCTGGGCGCGGCGCGACCCTGGCGTGCCAGTTCGGCCCGGCCCGCTGCCGGAAACTGCCCGCTACGCCAGCTCGCTGGCGGCCTGCCGCAACGCGTCCACCAGCTCGGCCGTGGCGGCCTCCGGGATCCAGCCCGAGAGCGCGATGCCGGCGTGTGCGGGGTCGCCCGTGGACACGGCCACGACATGGAAGCCGCGTTCATTCGTCGGAGAGCTCCGACAGCAGCACCATGCCGATGCCGCTGGTCGTGGCCGGCAGCAGGCCGATGCGCCCCAGGCCGCGCGAGGCCTCGATGCCCGGCGGCGCGTGAAACAGATAGCTCACGCTGTCGTTCCAAAGCACGCCCAGCGCCACCGTGTGGCCATACTTGCGCAGGTGCTCCAGTAGGGGCAGCGCACGCCCCGTTGTATCGCGCAAGGCCGCCTACGGCGTGGCCTTCGCGCTGCGACCGGCCTCGGTCAACCAGGGCAGCAGGCGTTCCACGTAGTCGGCCGGCAGCAGGTGGCCGCCGGCAAAGCGCAGGTGCTGCTTGCCGGCGCCGGGCAGGGCCGCGAACAGCGCGGCGTTCTCGTCGACGCTGGCATGGTCGTCGTCATCGGCGGTGAGCAGCCACACGCGCGAGGCGGCCAGCTGCGGCGCCACGTTGAGCGGGGCCACCACGGCCACCCGGTTGGTCAGCCCCGGCGGCACCATGGCGGCCACGGCGCTCACGCGGCCATCGGTGCCGGCCAGCAGCAGCGCCATCTGCGCGCCCATGCTGTAGCCGGCGGCGCGGATGTTGTTGCGGTCGAATTGCGCTTGCTGCGCCACCCAGTCGAGCAGCACGCGCCAGTCCCTCACGGTGTCGACGATCAGCCGCTCGTAGGGCTCGCGCTCGCCCCACCAGTGCATGTTGCGCAGCAGCTCGCGGGGGGTCAGCGGCTTTTCGGCGTTCTTGCGGTCCCCATGCTCGCGGGCGTCGAGGGCAACCACCACGTAGCCCTGCTGCAACGCCAGTTCGGTCAGGCGATGGGTGTTCTCGATGGTCCGTCGGCCGTTGATGTCAGCCTCCGACCAGCGCCTGTGCGACCGGCCCATGGCGTGCATGCCCAGCAGCACGGGGCGCGGGGCGGCCAGCACGGCCGGGTCGGTGGGGTAGACGATGCGGCCGCTGGCCACCGCGCCGTCGAAACTGGACACCGCCAGCTCGCTGGCCCAGGCCGCGGTCTGGCCGACGGTGATGCGCCGCGGCGCGCTGAGCTGCACCGCGGCCGGGGTCGGGACCGCGGTCGTTGTCGTGTGGGCGTAGCGTGCGGCCAGCTGTTCGGGGGTGATGTCGTAGGGCTTGAGGCCAAAGATCGCCCACCAGAGTGCGCCAGCAGCGCCGGCAATGCCGAAGAGCGTGAACATGATCGTGCGTGCCTTGCGAGGCCAGGAGTGGAGTTGCATCGGGTGTTGTCGGCGCCCTGAGTGACGACGGACGCCGGCAGACTAGGCAGCCGGGTGTGAAGCACTCGTGAAGCGGCCGATGCGAGCGGGCTGGCGACATCCCGCTACGGCTGATGATTTCGTCCCGCTGAATTTCGGCAGGCATCCGCCATCCGCAACGCGGCAGAAGCCGCGACAGCCATTGGCTGCGCAGCCTGCTTTGCGATCAGCGCGCTGTGCTGCGGCCCGGCGATCGAGACGACTGTCGAGAACAGCGCGCTGGTGACGATGCCGGCTGCGGCGAGGGCGATGATTCGAGTGGTGCGGGTCAGCGCCTTCATCGTGCCCTCCTTCGTGCGGCAGCGCGGGCCACGTGGGATGGAGAGACCTTGTGCCGGCACGGCGTCTCGTGAGACCGGGAGTGGAGTTGCATCGGGTGGTGTCGGCGCCCTGAGTGGCGACGGACACCGCCAGACTAGGCAGCCGGGCGTGAAGCGCTGGTGAAGCCGACCCGCTCGCTCAGCGTGGCGCAGGTATGCCCCTGCTCGTGGCTGAGCGTGAGGCTCAGGCCATGGCGCTCGGCCAGCCGCCGCACGATCGACAGGCCCAGGCCCAGGCCGCTGCTGGCGGGCCCCTTCAAGCCCGGCTGGCGGCCCGCGGCGCCCTCGGCCAGCAGCGCTGCCGGAGGTGCATCGCTGACGTTGCACAGGCTCAGCCGATGGGCATCGGCTTCGATGCGGATCTGCGGCGAGCGTGCGTGTGCCAGTGCGTTGGCCAGCAGGTTGGCCACCAGCAACTGCGTCAGCGCCGGCGGCCAGCAGCGTGTGGTCCGCGGCGGTACCTCGAGTTCGATCTGCACGCCCTGCTGCTCGAGCAGCGGCGCATGCGCGAGCAGGGTCTGCTCGAGCACCGGCAGCAAGAGCTGTTCTTGCGCAGGCGCCTCAACCCGCGTTGTAGCCGGCGCCTCTCGCGCCAGCGCCAGCAGCAGCTCCACCGTCTGCTGCAGTTGCCACAGCGCGGCCTGCATCGATGCCATGACGCTCTGCTGCGCCAGCGGTGCCTGCTGGCGCAAGCGCTCGATGGCCAGGCCCAGCACCGCCAGCGGGGTGCGCAGCTCGTGGCTGGCGTCGGCGGTGAACGCCTGCTCGCGGGCGATGAAGTCGCGCGTGCGTTGGTGCAGCGCGTCGAGGTGGCGTGCCAGTTCGCCCACCTCATCGTGCACCAGACCTTGTGCAAGGCTGCCCGGCAGCGCGTCGGGCCGGCTGCCCGCCACGGCCTGCGCCAGGCGGGCCAGCGGTGCGCTGGTGCGTCGGGCCAGCCCTGCCGCCAGCAGCAGCGCCAGCGCCACGGCAGCGAACCCGCTGGCCAGCAACCACGCCAGCAGTGTCTGGCGCAGGGGCCGCACCACGAGTTGCTGGCTCACCTCGGCCACCAGCAGCGTGCCGTCGGCGTCCACGTGCAGCAGGTGGAAGTGCCGGCCGCCGTCGCCTTCGAGCTCGTTCTGGCCAGGCTGCGCGGCGCGCTGGCGCGCCAGGTCGGCCGGCAGGCCCTGGCCCCGGGGGTAAAGGCTGATGAAAGGGAGCGCCGGTGCGGCCCAGGCGCCATGGGTGCTGCGGTGCAGGCGCTGTCGTTCGGCTTCGGCGCGCAGCGTGGTGACGAAAAACTGGTCTTCCACCACGTAGACAAACAGCATCGCCAGGCCGCCGAACAGCGCGCCGACCAGCACGGTGTAGCCCGCCAGCACCCACATCAGCCGGCGCTGCATCCGCGGTCGGTACGAAGTCACCCGGGCACGTCCAGCCGCAGGCCGACGCCATGCACCGTCTTCACCAGCGACTGTGCGCTGCCCAGCCTGCGAAGCGCGTCGGACTCCGGCGGTTCGTCGGCCCACAGCTGGCGCAGCAGTTCGCTGCGGCTCACCGTGCGCGGCCAGGCTTCGGCCAGCGCCAGCAGCAAGCGGTAGGCCTGGCCCGACAGCGGCAAGGGCTGGCCTGAGCAGTGCACGCTGGCCGTTCGGCGGTCGATGCGCAGCGGCCCGCGCTCGAGCAAGGGGCTGCGGCCCAACTCGCCGCGCCGCGCCAGGGCTCGGCAGCGCCACAGCAGCTCGTCGCTGGCGAAGGGCTTGAGCAGGTAGTCGTCGGCCCCGGCGGCAAAGCCGCTGCCCTTGTCGGCCAGCGTGTCACGGGCGGTGAGCATCAGCACCGGGATGTGGCGGTCGGCCTCGTCACGCAGGCGCTGGCAGACCTGCAAGCCGTCGAGGCCCGGCAGCCCAAGGTCCAGCAGCAGCACGTCCGGCGGCTGTTCCAGTGCCAGCTGCAGCGCGAGCCGGCCATCACTCGCTTCATCGACACGCCAGCCTGCACCGGCCAGCACGGCGACGATCTGCCCACGCAATGCGGCATGGTCTTCGGCGACGAGGATGTGGGGGGCCGGGGTGGGCATGTCGGGCATGTGCGATGAGTTTAGGCCTCGGTTTGTGAAGCGTTTGTCAAGCGGTGCCGCTGGGGGAAGCCGATCACCCGGCGATCGATCTCGCGCTTGGAGGGTCCGTTGAAGCTCTTCGAGTTGTTCAGCAAGCGCGCTGCCAGGCGCAGCGGCGCAGCGGCTCAGCGACTGCTGCAAGGCGCCTTCGGCCACCATGCCAGGCGCGTCACACCGCCTGCCACTTCGAACGACGACCGACACCGCGCCCGCGGCCAGGTCGCGCAACAGCGTGCCCAGGCTCAGGCGCTGCGCCGGTCCCTGGACCGGCTCACGTTGCGTTTCCCCGCAGGTCTGCTCTTCTTCCTCTCAGGGGTCCGACGCAGATGACCGGCAGCCGGGGCATCCGCGCCGCCAGGGCCAGCTGCGGCTGCAGCTTCAGGCGGTGCACCGTCGGCAGCGGGTGGCAAGGCTCGCCCCGCCGTCACGACTTGCCGAGCTGCGGCCGCCCGAACAACGTCGAGGCCCGGCTGATGGGGCCCAGCTCGGCGGTGGCCGCCAGCAGGGCCGGCGCGAGTTGCTGCATGCGTTGCAGGCTCAGGCGCTGCCGGGGCCCGGCGATGCTGATCACCCCCACCGCCTCGCGGCCGCGCATCACCGGCGCGGCGATCGCCGCCATGCCCGGCGCAAACACTTCGTCGATCATCGCGTAGCCGCGCACCCGCGCCGCCTGCAGCAGGCCGAGCAGCGCCTTCACGGTGGTCGGCGCCTGCGGGCCGTACTCGCTGCGCGGGCCGAAGCCCTGGCGGCTGACCAGCTCCAGCGCACGTTCGTCGCTCAGCGTCAGCAGCCAGGCGTGGCCCGACGCGGTGCACGACAGGCGCGCGGCCATGCCCATGTCGGGGTCGTAGCGCAGGCCCTTGCGCGTGCCCTGCGCCTTGGCCACCCAGGTGAGCCGGTCGTCGTCCAGGATGGCCAGCCGCACCAGTTCGCCCGATTCCTTGGCCAGCCGCTCGAGCAGCGGCTCGGCCATGTCGACGATGCCCGAGCTGCTGAGGAAGCCCAGGCCCAGCGATGCGAGCTTGGCCGTGAGCAGGTAGTCGCCCTGGCTGCGCGCCTGGCGCACGTAGCCGCGCCGCTGCAGTTCGGTCAGCAGGCGGTGGCAGGCGCTGTGCGGGATGTCGAGTTCATCGGCCAGTGCCGTCAGCGCCATGCCCTCGGGCTGGCCGCACAGGCATTCGAGCAAGGCAAGGCCACGGTCGAGGGCCAGTGTCATGGTCGGTTCTTCATGGGCGGTTCTCCGGCGGTGCAGCACAGGCTCCCGGGCAGGGTGCGGGTCGCGCCGTGCAAGCCACGATAGCAGCCGCCGTGGCGCAATGCCGCCATGCAAAACGGGTTTCCGGACTGGAACGTCTGTCCATTGGCGTCTCCAGAATCGATCCGCACCTCGTCAAGGACCGCCATGCCCCACCCGCTTTTTGTCCTGAACGGCTCCAACCTCAACATGCTCGGCAGGCGGGAGCCGGCCCTGTACGGCACGACCACGCTGGCCCAGATCGAAGCCGACACGCGACGGCTGGCCGACTCGCTGGGCCTGGCCTGCGACTTCCGCCAGACCAACCACGAAGGGGTGCTGGTCGACTGGATCCAGGAAGCCGCGATGCACGACGCGGCGGTGGTGATCAACCCGGCCGGCTTCTCCTTCGGCTGCGTGCCGGTGCTCGATGCGCTGAAGCTGGTGCGCCAGCCGGTGATCGAAGTCCACCTCACCAACATCCACCAGCGGCCGGCGCCGTACACCCATTCGCTGGTTTCGCAGGCCGCCGTGGGCGTGATCTGCGGCCTGGGCCCCACGGGCTATCTGCTCGCGGTGCGCGCCGTCGCCGAGCTGCTGGCTGCCGCGCCAGCCCGCGCCTGAGGTCGCCATGTCACTGCTCGGCAAGGCCGCGCTGGCCATGTGGTGGGACGTGTCGGCCGACGTGCGGCCGGAGTGGGAGCACTGGCATGCGCACGAGCACTTCCCGGAGCGCCTGGCCATACCCGGGTTCCGCCGGGCGTCGCGCTGGACCGGTGTCGACGACAGCGAGCGCTTCTTCGTGATGTACGAGCTGGCAGACCATGACGTTCTGGCGTCGGCTCCCTATGTCGCACGGCTCAATGCGCCGTCACCCTGGTCGACGCGGATGATGCCGCTGCACCGGAACATGGTTCGTTGCCAATGCAAGGTGGTGCACACCCAGGGTGCGGTCACGGCGCGGCACGCCTTGACGATCCGCCTCTCGCCCGCGGCGGGCCAGCGGGAGGCGCTGCAACGCGGCCTGGGCGCACGGGCTGCCGCGGTGTCGCAGCAGCCCGGGCTCGTCGGACTGCACGTGCTGCAGCACGAGGCGCCCGCGCTCGCCGCGACGACGGAACAGAAGATCCGCGGCCATGCCGACCGCGCGGCCGATGTCGTCCTCGTGGCGTGCGGCTATGACCTCGCGGCGCTGCGCAGGCTGGCCGACGCAGAGCTCGGCGACGCCGCGCTGCACGCGATGGGCGCCGCGCCGGGCATCGAGCGCGGCGTCTTCGGGCTGGCGTACGCCGCAACCCCGTCGGACGTCCACTGACCCCGCTGCACCGCCACCGGCGCGCACGCACGGCTGGCGGCCGCCAACCCAGTCCCTTTCCCTTTCACACCGGAGACAACATGAAACTCAAGCTCATCCCTTTCGCGGCCCTTCTCGGTCTGGTGGCTGCCAGCACGGCGGCGTTCGGCCAGGACATCCAGGACCGCACGATCAAGTTCGGCCACCTGAACAACCCCGACCACCCGACCAGCCTGGGCGTCAAGAAGTTCGCGGAGATCGTGGCCGCCAGGAGCGGCGGCAGGATCAAGGTGACCGAGTACCCCGGCAGCCAGCTGGGCAACGAGCTGCAGCAGCAGTCGGCCCTGATGGGCGGCGTGCAGGAGATGCTGGTGGCGTCCACCACCTCTCTCGCCGGCATCGTCAAGGAATTCGGGCTGCTCGACTTCCCGTTCCTCTTCAGCAACGCACGCCAGGCCGACGCGATGGTCGACGGCCCGCTGGGCAAGATGCTCGGCGCCCGCCTGGCGGACAAGGGCGTGGTCGTGCTGGGCTTCTTCGACCTGGGGTTCCGCAACGTCACCAACAGCAAGCGGCCCATCACCAAGGGCGAAGACCTGGACGGCCTGAAGCTGCGCGTGATTCCCAACCCGGTCTTCATCGAGACCTTCAAGACCTTCAAGGCCAACCCGATCCCGATGCCCTTTGCCGAGCTGTACGGCGCGCTGGAGAGCAAGGCCGTGGACGGCCAGGAGAACCCGTACGCGGTGATCCTGTCGAGCAAGCTGTACGAGGTCAACAAGTACGTCAGCGCCACCAACCACGTTTATGCGACCAACCCCGTGCAGGTCAGCAAGCGCTTCTGGGACAAGCTCTCGGCCACCGAACAGAAGCTGCTGCAGGACGCCGCGACCGAAGCGCAGAACTACCAGCGCGTGGTGAGCCGTGAAATCTCCGGCAAGGCCGTGGCCGAGCTCAAGGCCAAGGGTGTGCTGCACAACGAGATCGCACCGGCCGAGCAGGCCCGCATGCGGGCCGAGGTGAAGCCGGTGCACGACAAGTTCGCGGCCTCGTACGACCCGGCGGTGGTCAACGTGTTCAAGAGCGAGCTGGAGCGCGTCTCCAAGCTCTGAATGCCGCTCGGCGACCGGGGGCCGGGCCTGCGCGTTCCAAGTCGAGCCGCGCTCGACCCCTGCGATCCGAGGGCCGGCTGACGCGCGGGTGCACGAAGGCCGCGTCACGGCCCCGCTTCAGAAAGCCCCGCGCTTTCCGATACCAAGGAACAGGCCCCCCCGGGCAGCCCGCTTCGACGGTCATCCAAGCCTCCAGCCCGATGCCTCGGAGCGGTGCCGGCAGCCCTTTCCCCCGCCAGCCCACCCGAGAACGAGATTGCAAGCCTCCACCCACAGCGAACCCCACCTCCTGGATCTCCGGGCCTCTGCATCGGCCGGTGACGGCGGCTTCTTCGCGTACCACGGGTTCTGGGCACCCGGCGTGCGCCTGTTCCGCAACATGCGCTTCCTGTCGAAGGCGCTGCTGATCTCTCTGGCCTTCCTGATCCCGATGCTGGCCCTGCTGGCCTGGGAGATCAACCTGCAGGCGACCGAGGCCTTCAAGGCGCGGGAGGACGCCACCCGGCAGCACGTGGAGATCGCCCACGGCGTGCTGGCCGGCTTCCACGCGCAGGAGAAGGCCGGCGTGCTGACCCGCGAGCAGGCGCAGGCCGCGGCGCGGCAGATGATCGCCCCGCTGCGCTACGAGGGCAGCGAGTACTTCTGGATCAACGACATGCAGCCCCGCATGGTGATGCACCCGATCAAGCCGGACCTGGACGGCAAGGACCTCGGCGGGCTCAAGGACCCCACCGGCTTTGCGCTCTTCGTCGGCTTCGTCGACGTGGTGCGCAAGCAGGGCAAGGGCTTCGTGTCCTACCAGTGGCCCAAGCCGGGGCACGACAAGCCGGTGGAGAAGCTCTCGTACGTGCAGGGCTTCGAGCCCTGGGGCTGGGTCGTCGGCTCGGGCATCTACGTGGGCGACCTGCGCGAGAGCCAGACGCGGCTCGTGCTGTGGGTGCTGGCCGTCATCGCCGTGGCGGTGCTGTTTGCGGGCTACCTCTTCATGAGCTTCTACCGCGTGATGGACGGCGGGCTGAGGGAAACGCGCCGCCACCTGCGCGCCATGACCAACGGCGACCTCAGCACCTCACCCGCGCCCTGGGGCCAGGACGAAGCGGCGCAGCTGATGCTGGAGCTCAAGCGCATGCAGACCTCGCTGCGCACCATGGTGCAGCGCATGCGGCAGTCCAGCGACGAGGTCGTGCGCACCAGCGCCGAGATCGCGTCGGGCGCGCTGTCGCTGTCGGGTCGCACCGAGCAGACCGCCGCCAACCTGGAGCAGACCGCGGCCTCGATGGAAGAGATCTCGGCCACCGTCAGGCACGGCTCCGAGAACACCGCCGAAGCCGCCCGCGTGGCCCAGCACAACGCCCAGCTCGCCGCCGCAGGCGGGCAGGTGATGGGCGAGGTGGTGGCAACGATGGACAGCATCCGCACGTCCTCTGCCAGGATCGGCGAGATCATCGGCACCATCGACGGCATCGCTTTCCAGACCAACATCCTGGCGCTCAATGCGGCCGTGGAGGCGGCACGCGCTGGCGAGCAGGGCCGCGGCTTTGCCGTGGTGGCCGCCGAGGTGCGCTCGCTGGCGCAGCGCAGCGCCGGGGCTGCGCGCGAGATCAAGAGCCTGATCGGCAGCAGCGTCGACCAGGTCGAGTCCGGCACGGGCACGGTGCGCCGGGCGGGCGAGACGATCTCGCAGATCGTCACCGCGTCGCAGCGGCTCGACGAGTTGCTGGCCGAAGTGGCGCGCGGCGCCAGGGAGCAGAGCCAGGGCATCTCGCAGATCGGCTCGGCCGTGCAGGAGCTGGACCAGCTGACGCAGCAGAACGCCGCCATGGTGGAAGAAACCGCGGCCGCGTCCGGCAGCATGAAGGCGCTGGCGTCGGGTCTGGCCGAGGAAGTGGCCCGCTTTCGCCTGCCTGGAGAAGCGGCCCCCAGGGCGCAGGGCCTGCGCAGCTAGCCGGCGCGGCCTCCCGTCGCCTGCAAGCCCTTGGCGGGTGGGTTCGTGCGCGTCCAGCTGCCCCAGCGGATGGCCATCGCGATGGTCAGGCCGTACACGGCCAGGCTGGCTGCCACCACGTCGAAGAAGCCGCTGGCCGAGGTCTGCAGCCCGTGGATGCAGGCCCAGCCGCCCAGCGCCACGATCACCAGCCGGGCCAGGCTGCCGGCCAGCGGCCAGAACATGCGTCCGGCGCCCTGCGAGGCAAAGAACAGGGCCAGACCCAGGCCGTACAAGGCGTAGAACGCGCCGACGATGCGCAGGTACGCGCCGCCGAACTCGCGCACCGCCGCATCCTGCGTGAACAGGTTCATCCACAGCGCCGGCGCGATGGCCGCCGTCAGCCCGATGGTGCCTGTGATGGCGGCCACGATGCCGGCGCCCAGCCAGGCCACGCGCAGCGCGCGCTGCGGCTGGCCGGCGCCCATGTTGGTGGCGACCATCGCCGTCAGCGCCGTGCCGAAGCCGAACGCGATGGGCACCAGGATGTACTCCAGCCGCGCGGCCACGCCGTAGCCGGCCAGCGCCGCGGTGCCGAAGCTGCCGACGAAGGCCGTCGCCACGGCGATCGACGCATTGCTGAGCACCGGGCTCATCGAAGCCGGCACGCCGACACGCAGGATGTCGCGCAGCAGCGGCGCGTGCAGACGCCAGCGCGACCGGTTCAAGGGCGCCGCAGCGCCCTGGCGCATCAGATGCCAGGCCAGCACCAGCGCGGCGACACCGTTGGCGCCGAGCAGGCTCACGGCAGCGCCGGCCGCACCCAGCCCGGGTATCGGGCCCCAGCCGAACACCAGCGTCGGGCACAGCACCACGTGGATCAGTGCCGTGGCCACCAGCATCACGGCCGGCAGCAGCATGTTGCCGGTGCCGCGCACCACGGCGCCCAGCACGTTGGTGGCCCAGATCACCACCGCGCCGCCGAACATCACGTTGGCGTAGGCCAGCGCCGCGTCCAGTGCCGCCCCGCGCCCGCCCATGGCCGCAAACACCGCGCGACCGAAGGCCAGCAACACCACCGTGAACACGGCCGCCAGCGCGATGGCGATGAGCAGCGACTGCTGCGCCAGGCGCCCGGCTTCTTCGCCCCGCCCCGCGCCCAGCGCGCGTGCGACCGCGGCGGTGACGGCGCCGCCGATGCCGCCTGCCGACATCTGCATCATCAGCATCGACAGCGGAAACACCAGCGCAATGCCGGCCAGCGCGTCGGCGCCCAGGCGGCCGAGGATGTAGCCGTCGTAGCCGATGATGATCGTCATCGCGAACAGGCCGATGACATTGGGCGTGGCCAGGCGCAGCAGCGTGGGCAGCAGCGGCCCGTGCAGCATCTGCTGGGTGCGCGACGCGCCAGGCGGCGGGGCGGCGGGGGCGCCCAGGGGCGGTGTGCTGGCGCGGTCGGTTGTCATCGTGCGGGGCTCTGGCAATGGTGGGGTGAGGCGGCAGTCGGTTTCATGACGACCGTCACAGGGGTGGGCGGCCTTCGTCAGGCTGCAACTCGTCGCGGCCGATTCAGTCCTGCGACGGGCAGTCGTGCTGCGCCAGCAAGGACCGGCGCGCCGCCTTCAGCAGCGCCTGACCTTCGGCCTTGTTGCCCAGCGCCCGCGCCAGCTGCAAGGCGCCGACGAGCTGGCCTGCCACGGCCGCGATGCTGTCGGCCGGCTCGTCGGGCGGCAGCGCGCGGCGCACCAGGGCCAGCAGGCTGTGCACCCGCTGCGCCGAGGCGTCGCGCACCTCGGGCGACTGGCGCGGCACCTCGGAGGCCAGCGCCGCCACCGGGCAACCGGCCTCGATGTCGTCGAGATGGCGGTCCGAGAGGTAGCCCTCCACCAGCGCGCGCAGGTCGCTCGCCCCGCGCGACTTGCGCACCGCGATGCCCTGCGTCAGGCGGGCTGCACTGTCCTGGCCGGCGCGCTCCAGCGCCTCGGCCAGCATGGCGTTGCGCGAGCTGAAGTGGGCGTAGAAGCCGCCGTGCGTCAGGCCCGCTTCCTTCATGATGTCGGCGACACCCACGCCGTCGAAGCCGCCACGGCGGATGGCCCGTGCAGCCGTCGCGACGATGCGCTCGTGGCTGAGTTCCTTGCGGCTGGGGGTGGTGGTCATGGATCGGGCTCCGTCGGAGATTATGACGACCATCATACGCTCGGCTGCTGGCCCGTGGTGCCGCGGTCGGCTGCTGCGAGCGGGTTGTCCACATGGTGAAGGATGCCGCGGACCACTCACTGCCTCTACAAACCGGTCTGGACTCTGAGCAAGGCGGGCACCATGTTCTTCAGTTATGCCAAGCGGATCGCAGGCCAGGCTGCACCGTTCCTCACTGCTGCGTTGTTCGGGTTGCTGACGCTGGCTGCGCCTGCGCCTGCGCAGGCGCAGGCGCAGGTCTACGGGCCTGGGCAGTTTGCGATCGACGGTATCCCGGTGGTGTGCGGCGGCATGCCGACCGTGGTGACGAGCAACATCCCAGACATGGCCATGAACAACGGTCAGGCCATCCTGATGAATCCGATGGCGCTCGGCCATCTCCCCACGGTTTTGAAGCTGTACGTTTACGCCCACGAATGTGGTCACAGCGTCGCCGGGGCCAGCGAGGTGGCTGCGGATTGCTGGGCCATCCGCACCGGCCGCGATCAGGGCTGGTTTCCGCCCCAGGCCTTTCAGCTGCTGATCGCATTCTTCCGGAACAACCCAGGAAGCTTGCGCCACCCGCCCGGGCCGCAGCGCGTGCAGAACATGATGGCCTGTTACCAGAGCTGAGAGCAACATGGACAGCGACACGCCGTCGTCCGCCCTGGGCGGGTCTTCAGGGGGCGACCGACCTGATGCCGTCTTGATGCTGATCCAGAGCCTGGACACCCGTCTGAAGGCACTGGAAGTCGCGGGCAAGAAGCCGGCGCTGAAGGCCCTGACCGAAAACGCCGGCGCCGTGGCCCTGGTGCTCGGCCTGATATTGACATTCGCATCGCTTTACGACGTGTTCGTGCGCAAACCGGAGGCAGATCGCATCAGCTCGCTCAGCCAGTTCAACCTGGCCGTGAACTCGGCCGTGAGAACGCGGCAAGAACTGATCCAGCAATCGCAGAGCGGCGATCCGGGTACGCGGCTGGCCTTGTTGAGCATGGCGACCCCAAGAATCCTGAACGATGTGTCGACGGCCAAGGCCATGCTGCCGACGCTGAACGATGCCGACATCGGCGTTCCTCAGTTGCTGACGCTGATCTCCGAGTCGATGACGGCGGGCGATCTGGCCAGCGCGGCCAGCTTCGTCCAGCGCGCGGTTCGCAAGACCGATGTGACGCCGCTCATGCAGTCTGAAGCGCAGCGCTACCAGGGCAAGTACCTTTATGCGACCGGCCAGTACGCCGAGGGGCGGCAGGCCTATGAACGCGCGCTGGCGCTGATCGGCAACTTGCCTGCATCGGCCGCTGCGCTGGCCTACACCCTGGCTGACATGCTGACGATGGACTATTCGCACGGCAACTGCAGCCATGTCGAGGCCGACATCCAGCGCCTGATCACCGTGCTGAACACCCAGACCGTGTCGGGCGAGATGAGATCGCAGATCGCCGCCGGGGTTGGCATCGCCATTCAGCAGTTCCGCGGCAAGACGTGCCAGCCGCCGGCCAATCTTGCGTTGCTGCAGGCGGGCTGATCCGGCCGGGCGGCGCGGTCAGCACGTTGCCGGCGCTGGGTGGCCCATCGGCGCTTCGTCAGCCCATCACCACTGCCCGTAGAAGACCCCGGCCTTCTTGTGCGTGTCGGTGCGGCTGGCGATGAACTCGTCGGTGGCGGCGGTGCGGTGTTTGCGCCGGGCCAGAAAGTCGAGCAGGCGATCGCGCATCGCCGACCGCTGCTGCTGGCTCTCGGCGTCGCGCCCCAGGTCGTGCATTTCGCCGGGGTCGGCGTGCAGGTCGAAGAGCTGCTCGGGCAGGTCGAGCCAGTTCACGTAGCGGTGGCCGGCGGTGCGGATCGAGAACGCGCGCGATTCCTGCGGCGTGCGTCCGAGCGTCAGGCGCGCGCCCTTGAAGCCGTAGTCGAGCTCGCTGTAGACGAAGTCGCGCCAGGCGGGTGATTCGCCGTGCAACAGGGGCAGCAGGCTGCGGCCCTCGACGCGGTGGCCGGGCACCGGGATGCCCAGCGTCTCCAGCACCGTGGGCACCACGTCGACGCTCTCGACGAAGCGGTCGTCCACCGTGCCGCGCGTGGCGTCGGCGGCGCTGCGCGGGTCGGCCACGATGAAGGGCACGCGCTGCACGGTGTCGTAGAACAGCTCCTTCTCGCCCAGCCAGTGGTCACCGAGGAAGTCGCCGTGGTCGGCGCAGAAGACCACCAGCGTGTCGCGCGTCAGGCCCTGCCGGTCCATGAACTCGAACAGCCGGCCCAGGTGGTCGTCCAGCTGCGAGATCAGCCCCTGGTAGGCCGGCCGCACATGGCGTGCGACCTCGTCGCGGGCGAAGGTGCGGCTCTCCTCGTGCTGCCGGTAGGCGGCCACTGCCGGGTGGGCGTGGCGCAGCTCGTCGTCGCTCTTCACCACCGGCAGGCACTGGTCGGCGGTGTAGCGTGCGTGGTAGGGCGCCGGTGCCATGTAAGGCCAGTGCGGCTTGACGTAGCTCAGGTGCAGCACCCAGGGCTGGTCGCCGCGCTCGCGCATGAACTCGATCGCGCGGTCGGTGGTGTAGGCCGTCTCCGAGTGGGGTTCGGCCACCCGCGCCGGCAGGTGCACGTGGCGCATGTTCCAGCCGCTGACGACACTGCCGTGTTCGTCCACGGCCGAGATCACGAAGTCGGACCAGGGCGTGGGGCTGTCGTAGCCCTGGCGGCGCAGCCAGCCGGAGTAGCCGTCGGTGTCGCGTGTTTCGTGGTGGCCGTCGTGGCGGTCGATCTCGCGGAAGCCGCCGCGGCGCAGCAGGTGACCGAGCTCGCCCTCGGCCTCGATCGCCAGCCGGGCCAGGCCCTCGTCGTCGGGCACCACGTGCGTCTTGCCGGCGAGCCACAGGTCGTGCCCCTTGCTGCCGGCGTGCGCCCGGATGTATTCGCCGAGCGTGCGCTCGCCGATGTGCAGCGGCACGCGGTTCCAGGTGGCGCCGTGGCTGACGGGATAGCGGCCGGTGTAGTAGCTCATGCGGCTCGGGCCGCAGACGCCGCTGTTGACGTAGGCCTGCGAGAAGCGCACGCCGCGCGCGGCCAGCGCGTCGATGTTCGGCGTTCGCAGGTAGGGATGGCCGGCGCAGGACAGGTGGTCCCAGCGCAGCTGGTCGGCCATGATGAAGAGCACGTTCATGTCAGAGCACCAGCGTCGAGACGGACTTGGTGTGGAGGTAGCCCTCCAGCGCCTCCGGGCCGCCCTCGCTGCCGTAGCCCGAGTCCTTCACGCCGCCGAAGGGCAGCTCCGGCCAGACCGGTGCCGGCTGGTTGATCCACAGCATGCCCACCTCGAGCCGCTGGCCCAGCGTGTGGGCGGTGCGCAGGCTGTTCGTGAAGGCATACGCCGCCAGGCCGTAGGGCAGGCGGTTGGCCTCGGCGATGGCGTCGTCCAGCGTGTCGAAGGCCTGCACCGCGGCGATCGGGCCGAAGGGTTCCTCGTTGAAGACGCGGCAGCCGCTGGGCACGTCGATCAGCACGGTGGGCGCGAAGAAGTTGCCGGCCGAGCCGATGCGCTCGCCGCCGGTGGCGAGCGTGGCGCCCTGCTGCACGGCGTCGTGCGTCAGCTGCTCGGCCGCCGTCAGCCGGCGCGGGTTGGCCAGCGGGCCCATCGTGGTGCCGGCCTCCAGCCCGGGGCCGACCTGCAGCGCACGCGTCGCGGCCACCAGCGCGGCCACGAAGGGCTCGCACACCGCCCGGGCCACCAGAAAGCGTGTCGGCGAGATGCACACCTGCCCGGCGTTGCGGAATTTGGCCGCGGCGGCCACCTTGGCGGCACGCTGCACATCGCAGTCCTCGGCCACGATCACCGGCGCGTGGCCGCCCAGTTCCATGGTGGCGCGCTTCATGTGCGAGCCGGCCAGCGCCGCCAGCTGCTTGCCCACGGCGGTGGAGCCGGTGAACGTGACCTTGCGGATCACCGAGTGCGCAATCAGGTGCCGGCTGATCTCGTCGGGCCGGCCATACACGAGGCCGATCACACCGGCCGGGAGGCCCGCATCGACGAAGGCCCGCACCAGTTCGGCCGGCGACGCGGGTGTCTCCTCGGGCGCCTTGGCCACGATCGAGCAGCCGGTGGCCAGCGCGCCGCACAGCTTGCGCACGAGCTGGTTGATCGGAAAGTTCCACGGCGTGAAGGCCGCCACCGGGCCCACGGGCTCCTTGAAGACCTGCGCGATCTGCCCCTCGCCGCGCGGCGCGACGATGCGGCCCGTGACGCGGGTGCCTTCCTCGGCGAACCAGTCGATGATGTCGGCGCCGAAGCGCACCTCGGCCTGGGCCTCGGCCAGCGGCTTGCCGTTTTCCATCGTCAGCAGCCGCGCGATGGCGTCGGCGCGTTCGCGCAGCAGCCGCGCGGCCTGGTGCATCAGCCGGGCGCGCTCGACGGCCGGCACGCGGCGCCAGGTGTCGAAGCCGCGCGCCGCGGCGGCCAGCGCGGCATCCAGATCCGCCGCCTCGGCCACGGCCACGCAGCCGATGCGCTGGCCGCTGGCCGGGTCGTGCACGGGCAGCGTGGCGCCGCTGCGGCCGCCTCGCCAGTGGCCGTCGATGTGGAGCAGGACGTCGGGGTAGGCGTTCAAGGTGGGGTCCTTCAGAGGTCGAGCACCAGGCGCCGCGTCTTCGAACGCGAGCAGCACACGGTGATGGTGCGGTTGCTGGCCTTCTCGCTGGCCGTCTGGACGTGGTCGCGGTGGTCGGGCATGCCTTCGATGACACGCGTGACGCAGGTGCCGCACACGCCCGACTGGCACGACATGCGCACCTCGATGCCGTGGGCCAGCAGCTTGTCGGCGATGCGCTCGCCCGGCAGCACCTCGAACGTGACCTGGCTGCGCGCCGCGACCACGGTGAAGGGCGCGCCGTCGGTGTTGACCTCGGCGCCGAAGCGCTCCAGGTGCACCGTGTCGTCCTGCCAGCCCAGGCGCCGCGCCGCGCTGCTGACGAAGTCCATGAAGCCGTTCGGGCCGCAGACGTACAGATGGCGGTCGGCCGCGGGCGCGGCCAGCACCGGCTCGATCTGCAGGTGCTGCGTCTGCGGGCCGTCGTCCAGGTGCAGGTGCACACGCGCGCCGAAGCGCCGCAACTCGCCCACGAAGGCCAGGCGCGCCGCGCTGCGGCCGCAGTAGTGCAGCTCGAAGCTGCGGCCGGCCGCGTCCAGCGCGCAGGCCATGGCCAGGATCGGCGTGATGCCGATGCCGCCGGCAAACAGCACCGTGTGCGCCGCGTCCAGCCGCAGCGGGAAGTGGTTGCGCGGCCGGCCGATCTCGACGACCTGCCCGACCTGGAAGCCCGCGTGCACGGCCGCCGAGCCGCCGCGCGACTGCGGGTCGAGCAGCACGCCGATGCGGTAGCGGCCGGGGGCGCCCGGGTCGTTGCACAGCGAGTACTGGCGCAGCAGGCCGCCGGCCACCTGCACGTCGACGTGGGCGCCGGCATCGGCCGGCGGCAAGGGCTGGTCGTCGGTGCTCTCGAACTCGATCGCCACGATGTCCTGCGCGGCCGCGTGGCGCGCCACGATGCGCACCGACAGGGTGTCGGGCGCCGGCGGCCGTGCGGCTTCGGCCGCTGCGTCGTCGGTCGGGGCGGCATCGGCAGCCGGCGCGTCGGGCTGCACCACCACCGGCAGCGACGCGAAGGCGCGGATGGTGTTGTTCATCGCCACCACCGGCTCGCCGGCCAGCGCAATGGTCGTCACGCGCCGCGCCAGCGACTGCAGCAGGCTCACGATCTCCAGCCGCGCCAGGTGCATGCCCATGCACATGTGCACGCCCGAGCCGAAGCCCAGGTGGTCGTGCACGTCGCGCGTGACGTCGAAGCGGTCGGGGTCGGCGAACTTGCGCTCGTCGCGGTTGGCCGATGCGTACATCACCATCACGCGCGCGCCCTGCGGAATCGGCACGCCGGCGATCTCGGCGTCCTCGGCCACGAAGCGCGTGAAGGCGCGGATCGGCGAGGCCAGCCGCACCACCTCTTCCACCGCGTTCTGGATCAGCTCCGGCCGCGCGCGCACCAGGGCCCATTGCTCGGGCGCGTCGGCAAAGAACTTGATCGCCTGCGCGGTGGCCGAGATCGTGGTGTCCAGGCTCGGGTTGATGTAGTCGCGCATCAGCTGCGCGCAGGTCTCGAAGGGAATGCCGCGCTGCGCACCCACCTTGAAGATGCGCTCGGCCCAGCCGCCGGGCTTGAGCTTGTCAGGCGTGCCATAGGCGTCGAGAAAGGCCTTCAGGTCGCGCAGGTCGTCGAAGGACGCCTGGGCGCGTTCGTTCTCTGGCCCGAACAGGTTGAAGGTGGCCGAGGCCCAGGTCAGCATCTTCTGCCGCCCTTCTTCAGGCAGGCCCACGAGCTCGGCGACGATCGTCACCGGCAGATACTGCGCGAAGTCGCTCACCGCATCGAAGCGGCCGCGCCGGGCCAGTTCGGCCACCAGCGTGTCGGCCGCGCGCCGGATGCGCGGCGCAATCGCCTCCAGCGCGCCCGGCAGCAGCGGCTCGGCCGTGATGCTGCGGGTCACGTCGTGTTCGGGCGGGTCGGAGTTCAGCGTGCTGCCCACCAGCAGCCGGTTGGTGCGTTCGTTCAGCGACACGCCGCGCGAGCTGATGAAACGCTTGGGCTGGCGCAGCACGCTGGCCACTTCGGCGTAGCGCGGCAGCGCCCACACCTGGTGCTGCGACAGCCAGACCACCGGCCCCATCGCGCGCAGCTGTGCGTAGACGGGGTAGGGGTCGAGGATCACTGCGTCGGCGTACAGGTCACCGTCGTAGACAGGCGTGGGCATGGGGGTCTGCTCCTCAGAGCCGCAGCGTGGCCAGGCCCAGCGCGTCGCTGGCCGCGAACGCGCCCATGCCGCCGTCGGGCGAGATCTCGGCGCCGCGCAGCCAGCTGCTGCCGGGGCCCAGCAGGAAGGCCGCGATCGCGGCAATCTCCTGCGGCGTGCCGGCGCGCCCGGCGCGGGCGATGTTGCGCGCCATGGCCTCGCCGAAGGCCGCGGCAAAGTCGGCCAGCAGCCCGGTGGCCACCGCGCCCGGGCACACGGCGTTGATGCGCATCTGGCGCGCCGTCATGGCTTCGGACTCGGCCAGCGTCCAGGCGATCAGCGCCTCTTTCGACAGGTTGTAGGCGCGCACGGCGTCGATGCGCTCGTCGCGCACGAAGCTGTCCACGTCGCGCGGGTCGAGCGCCGCCAGCCGCTTGACCTGCTCGAGGTTGTCGCGCCAGCGCGCCCCGGCGCGCGAGGCCATGTTGACGACGGACGCGCCCGCCGCCAGCCGTGGCAGCAGCGCCCGCGTGAACGCCCGCTGGGCGAAAAAATTGATGGTCAGGATGGACGCCTCGAAGCCGGGTTTGGGCGAGACGCCGGCGTTGTTGCACAGGCCGTCGAAGACCCCGCTGCAGCGCGCCACGGCGGCATCGATCGAGGCCAGGTCGGCCAGGTCGACGGCGTGGCAGGGGAAGGGCGCGTCGGCCGGCGGCCTGACGTCGAATCCCGTGACCTGGCAGCCCTGGGCCAGCAGGTGGGCCGCCAGCGCGGCGCCGATGCCGGAGGCGACCCCCGTCACCACGTAGTGCGGCCGTTCCATGCTCGCTGCGCCGGCCATGGCGTCAGTCGGCGCGGAAGCCGGTCGCCTTGACCACCGGCGCCCAGCGCGCGGCGCTGCTGCGCTCCAGCGCCGTCAGGTCGGCCGGGCTGCCGCCGCCGGCCTCGAGCCCGAGCTTGGCAAAGCGCTCCAGCACCTCGGGGTGCGCCAGCGCCTTGTTCACGGCGCGGTTGATGGCCTCCATCGCGGCCGGCGGTGTCCTGGCCGGCGCGTACATCGCAAACCAGCCCTGCGCCACCATGTTGGGGAACCCCTGCTCCTTCAGCGTGGGCACGTCGGGCAGCACGGCGCTGCGCCTGGCACCGGAGGTGCCGATCACGCGCACCTTGCCCGACTTGTGGGCCTCCAGCGTCTCCAGCACCACGTCGATGCCGGCGCTGACCTGCGTGCCGACCAGCGCACCCAGCAAGGCCGCGCCACCGGCAAACGGCACGTGCACCATGTCGGCCTTGGCATCGCGGCTCAGCATCTCGCCGAAGAAGTGCGGCAGGCTGCCGGCCGCCGGCGAACCGAAGTTGGCCTTCTGCGGGTTGGCCTTGAGGTAGGCCACGAGTTCGTTGACGTTGTTCACCGGCAGCGCGGCGGGCACGGTGAGCGCGAAGTTGAAGTTGCACACATGGCCCACCGGCGCAAAGTCGGTGGCCGGGTTGTAGTTGAGCTTGCTGAAGACCAGCGGCGCCAGCACCGGCACCACCACGGGCGTCAGCATCAGCGTGCTGCCGTCGGCGGGCGCCGACTTCAGCAGCTCGGCGGCGATGCGGCCGCCGGCACCGGCCCGGTTCTCGACGATGACGTTGGTCTTCAGTTCGTCCTTCATCTTGTCGGCCAGCAGGCGCGCCACGATGTCGATCGAACCGCCGGGCGGGAAGCCGACGAGGATGCGGATGGTCTTGTTGTCACCCTGTGCCTGGGCGGCGGTGCCGAAACCGGCAAGGGTGGCGGCCAGGGCGGTGGCAAGGACGGTCAGCTGACGGCGGTTCATGAGGGCATCTCCGGTTGGCGTGCCGCAATCTAGGCGCCGCACAATGAATTGATCTAATCAATCGATCCTGGGGTCAACCCGATGCCGTCTGCCGACAAGGCCGAGCGCCTGCGCCACCCGCAAGCGCTGCGCGCCTTGCTGATCTACCGGCTGTGGCGGCTGTACGCCACGGCAGGCGCCATGACGCTGCGTGTGTGCGAAGGCGAGTTCGGCATCGCCCGGCGCGAATGGCGCCTGCTGGCCGTGCTGGGCGAAGCCGGCGAGCTGCAGCCCTCGGTGCTGGCCTCGCGGGCCGAACTGGACCGTGCGCGCACCTCGCGCGCGCTGGCCACGCTGCAGGCCAAGGGGCTGGTGCAGCGCAAGGTGGTCGAAGGTGATCGCCGGCTGGCGCTGGTCAGCCTCTCGGCCGCCGGCACCGCGCTGCACGCGCGCATGCTGCCGCGCGTGGCGGCCATCAACGGCGACATCCTGGCCGGCCTGGACGATGGCGCGGTGGCGCAGCTGGACGGCCTGCTGGACGCCTTGCAACAGCAGGCCACCGCGCGGCTCGGGGCCTCGACGTGGCCGAAGGCCGACCGTCGCCGCGGCGGCCGGGGCCAGGCCTAGCGCCGACCTGGCGGCGGTGAGGCCGACCGTGCGGCGCCGCACGCGCCGCGGGCCACGACCGCCGGGGACGCCCGCGTCCCCGGCGCCACTCAGCGCATCACGCCCCGGGATACCGGCGCCGCGCCCAGCGGCATGCCGCCCGGGCCGGCCTTGAACGTGAGCGGGCTCGCCGCTGCCGTCTGGCCCACACCCGGCCTGGACCAGTCGCACACCGCACCGCCGAACACCGCCGCCAGCCGCGCCCACTGGGCGTCGGTGAAGGTGGTGGTGCCGTAGTCGGCATCGTTGCGCGCCATCGGCTTGAGCTGGCACTTCAGCACGTTCTCGGCACGCGGGCCGCCGGCCACCTGACGCGGCGACAGCGACGGCTTGAGGTAGGGGTTGGCGTCGCACACCGCGGCGTCGGTGATGCGCACGCTCTGCGTCGGGTCCTCGGGCAGCAGGCAGAAGTCGGCCGTGGCGGCCGGCCGCGCGGCCCGCACCTTCTGCTCCAGCGACAGCGCGCGGGTGTCGGCCTTCAGCGTGGTCAGCCACTGGTCCATCGACAGGAAAGCCTCCAGGCCCAGCGTGCCCGGTGCGGCCAGGCCGGTGCGGGCAAAGCGCCACAGCGCCTGGTTCTGCGCATCGCCCGAGGCCGACTCGGCCACGATGCGGTCGCGCACCGCCCAGCTGTACCACTGGTGGTGGATGGGGATGCTGCTGGGCGTGAAGCCGGGCGGCGTGTTGGCCAGCAGGTTCGAGTCGTCCCAGCCACGCAGGTCGATGATGGCGGTGCTGGCCAGCTGCCGGCCGCTGGCGACGATGCCGCTGCGGTAGGCGATGTCCAGCGCCGCTGCGTCGGCCACCGAACGCTGCGCGCGTGCCGTCGAGTCGCGGTCGATGCCGCCGACGATCTCGTTCAGCGTCACGAACTCCTCGGCGCCGATCGCACCGTCGCGCAGCGCCTTCAGGCCGTACTGCACGCCGACGTTGTCGCGCGTGTCGTTCGCCGCCGGGCTGCCGGGCACCTTGCCCCAGATCGACTCGGCCCAGCTCCAGGCGTTGCAGCGCGGCAGCTGCGCCGTGGCCACCGGGTTGGCCGGGTCGTAGACGGCGCTGTTGGGCAGCTCGCAGTTGTTCGTGGCGGCCGGCGACTGGAAGATCGCGCCGGTGGTGTTGTTGGCCACCAGCCGTTGGTTGTACAGCCCCGCGCGCCCGTTGCTGCCGAAGGCGTTGTACCAGCCGTGGCATGCGGTCTGGTCGACGTGGCCGTTGATCGCCGCCTTCCTGGCGTTGATCTGCGCCTGCGTCAGCCCGCTCCACAGGCCGCCGGGGCCCACGAGGGCCGGCTTCTGGTAGGCATCGACCAGCACCACGCAGTCACCGACCTCGAGCGAGGTGGTCTCGGAGTCGGGGTAGGTGCAGCTGGTCACGACACCGTCGAGCAGCCCCGGCGTGATGGAGGCGTTCATGTTCGAGTTGATCGAACCGCCCGAGCAGCCGCTGCCCATCGTGAAGCGGATCGGCCCGTAGGTGTCGCCGATGTGCTCCTTCATCATCATCGTGGTCTCGGACATCAGCACCCGGTTCGAGTTGCGCGCCGAGTCGGTCATGCTGTTGACCACCACCGCCCAGCCGCGCGCGATCTGCGCGTCGAGCGTGGGCCAGTTGGTCGCCGGGCGCACCTGGCGCCGCGGCTGGCCGGTGCTGGCGCCGAAGGCGTAGTAGACCTTGCCGTTCCAGGCCGCCTGCGGCGCCAGCGGCGACCAGGGCTGCGAGGGGTCGAACAGCGTGACGATGTCGTAGATGCCGCGGTTCATCGTGCCGCGCTCCACGCGCACCACGTAGTCCACCGTGAGGCCGGTGTCGGTGGTGGCCTGCGCCATGTCGGCCGGGCGCGCGGCCTGCGGGTCGTAGGGCTTGAAGCAGGCGTTGGCCGCAGCGACCGGCCGGGCCGGGATCGTCGTCGCCGTGGCCCCCACGCTCCACACCGGGTCGGGCAGGCCGAGGCTGCAGCCGGCGACGTTGGTCTTGTAGTAGAGCTTGAACTCGCTGGGCGCGTTGCAGTTGGCGTCGGGTGCGCCCGCCAGGCCGCTGGCCGGCACCGCGGGCGTGTTGCCGTTCACCGGTTGCGGGGTCGGCTGTGCGCAGTAGAACGGCCAGACCGGCGCGCCCGACAGGATGGTGGTGCCGCGCGGCGCGTTGGTGATCGTCAGGCTGGCCCAGGGCCGGCCCAGGCCCTGGCCGTTCGAATCGGCGACGAAGGTGTTGGTGCCGCCGACCAGCGTGGTCAGCAGCCCGCGCATCGTGCCGCTGGCCGCGTCGGCGACGAACGAGCCGGTGACGTCGACGCCGTTGAGCGTGAGCTTGACCTTCTTCATCGGCACCGTCTTGGGCACCGAGACCTCGACCAGCGCGTTGCCGTCGCTCACCAGGTCGGCGCGGTTGGACAGCGTGCGGATTTCGAAGTTGAAGGGCGGCGGCGTCGCGCGCAGCGCGCGGGCGGTGGTGTCGCTGTCGGCGACGGTCGCGGTGCTGGTGCCGGCGTCGCCGCCGCAAGCGGCCAGCACGGCCAGCAGCGTGGCCGAGGCGCCCAGGGCGCCATGCCGCAGCACCCGCGTCGTGGCGTGGGGGGTGGTTTTCATCGTTGTCTCCTGGGTGGGCGCGTCGGGCGCGCAGGCCGTGCGCCCTCCACCCGGAGGGGCCGGTTTTTTGCTCGATCAAAGACTAGTCATTGGCCACTGGCGCGGCAGGGGGAAAACCTTGGGGCCCCCCGATTCAAGGGGGTCCTGCAGGCGGCGCAGATCCGGTTCGTGGTCGTCGGCACCGGCACCGTCACCCACCCTGGATAACGCTCGCCTAACGGACCCCCACCCACACTGGAGCGACCGAATTGCCGGCATCACCCAGGGAAGAGGATCCATGGACCATCAGCTGCCTTCACCATGGCATCGCCACGCGCTGGCCAGGCCCGTCGGCCGGATGGCGCCGCTGCTCGCGGCGGCCCTCGTGGCCGCCTGCGGTGGCGACGACGAGGCGGCGCCGCCGGCACCGCCGCCGGTCACGGCGACCATCGGCGCCGCCGGCGGCACCGTCAACGGACCCAATGGCGTGCAGCTGGTGATTCCGGCGGGTGCGCTGCAGCAGGACACGGCCATCCGCATGGCGCGCAGCGACGCCGGGGCGCCGGCGCTGCCGGGCGAGTACCGGGCCGCCGGGCCGATGATCGAGATCACGCCGCACGACCTAGCCTTCGAGCGGCCCGTCACCTTGCGCGTGCCGGTCACCGGCAGCGCCGACGCCGCCGTGGCCGACGTGCTGGTGGCCTCGCCCACCGAAGCCTGGAGCCCGGCCCAGGCCACCGTGACCGGCGGCGTGGCCGAATTCACGCGGCTGTCGCTGTCCTGGTACCAGCCCTGGGTCTGTATCGTGCCGGTGCCCAATCCGGACCCCTACCCCTGCGTCTTCGTCCGCGCCAACTCCGTGCTGGCCACCGTGCCGGCGGGCGGCGCGCTCGCCCGCACCCAGGCCGAGCCCACGCAATCCCAGTGGACGCTGGGCGAAGCGACGACGCTGCGCATCACCACCACCTACTCGGGCGCCGCGGACTGCCTGAACCCGCGCCTGGTGGTCACGCGGCGGAGCAGCGGCAGCGCGGCGCCTGTCGTGCTGCACGACCAGGCCGTGCCGATGGCGCCGCTCACGACCCAGCGCCGCGGCGGCACCGTGAGCCATGACCTGGTGGTCACGGCGGCCGACAACCCCGGCTTCTCGCTGGGTACCGCCTTCTCCTGCAACCGGCCCGGCCGCGGCGTGCAGCGCGACGGCTATGCACACAGCGTCCGTGTCGCCATCGCGCCGCGGGCGGCGGCGCCCGCCATCACGCAGCCGCCGGCCGATGTCACGGTGGCGGCGGGCCAGGCCGCCAGCTTCACGGTGGCCGCCACCGCGCCCGACACGCTGTCGATCGCCTGGCAGCAAAGCACCGACGGCGGCCAGACCTTCACGCCGCTGCAGGCCACCGGCAGCACGCTGACGCTGCCGACCACCGCCGCCGGCGACAACGGCCGGCGCTACCGGGCGCGTGTGTGCAACTCGGCGGCCGGCCGCTCGGACCACTGCATCGACTCCGCCGCCGCGCTGCTGACCGTCAACACACCGCCGCCGCCGGCGGCCGTCTGGACCGCGCCGGCCGCGATCGTCTCCGGCTTCGTCGACGACGGCGCGGCCGGCGTGGCCGGCCGCCAGCGCGCGCTGGCGGTGTGGACCGCGGCGTCGCCCAACGGCACGCGCGTGCTGGCCAGCCTGGGGTCCACCAGCACCGCGTGGGCCGCCGGCAGCCCGATCGACGGCGGGCTGGCGGGCGGCTCCAGCAGCTACGAGCCGCAGCTCGGCATGGCCGCTTCCGGGCAGGCCACGGCGGTCTGGGGCGTCTTCTTCGGCGGGAGCTACAGCGTGGCCGCCAACCGCTTCGACGGCACCGCCTGGGGCACCGCGGAAGAACTGCTGTCGGGGGGCGCCGCCGATCACCGTGTCGCGGTCGACGGCAGCGGCCGCGCGGTGGCCGTGATGCAGGTGGCCTCGGGCAGCCGTTACGTGATCCAGCTGCGCATCCACGCCGGCGGCGGCTGGGACTCGGCGCAGACGCTGGACCGCGGCGGCTCGGCCACCCAGCCGCAGGTGGCGGTGAATGCGCAGGGCCGGGGCTTCGTCAGCTACATCGAGGCCGGCGCCCTGGTGGCCGCGCCGCTGGACCTGGCGGCCGGCACCGTGGGCAGCCCGGTCGTGGTGGCCACGGCCCGCTCGCTGGCCGACCACCGGCTCGCGGTGGACGCCGCCGGCGGCGCCGTGGTGGCGTGGATCGAGGACATGGTCACCGGCGGCTACGACCTGCGGTCCAGCCGCTTCGTGTCCGGCGCCTGGAGCGCGGTGGAGACGCTGGCCGTGAACGTGGGCTTCGAGCGCGACCTCTCGGCTGCCGCCGGTGCCGCCGGCACCGCCGTGGTGGCCTGGGTGGCCAGCGACGCCGGCGGCCGCAACGCCGTCTTTGCGCGCCGCCATGCACCGGGCGGCGGCTGGGAGGCGAGCTCGCGCCGCAGCAACGCCGGCGCCTTGCGCGTGCGCGCGGTGCAGGCCGCGATGAACGCCAGCGGCCGCATCGTGCTCGCCTGGACGCAGCAGGACGTGGGCAACGTCCACCTGCAGGCCTGGGCGCAGGTGCACGACGGCGCCTGGGGCCCGGCGCAGGCCGTGCAGACCGCCACCGACGACCTGCAGGTGCCGCGCCTGCCGCTGGTGACGCGCAGCCTGGCCCTGGCCGACGACGGCACGGCGTTGCTGCTGTGGCGCGAGTCGGGCGCTGCGACCACCTTGCGCGGTGCGCAGCTGCCATGACCCGGCCCGCAGCGTGCAGCGCGGTGCACCGGTCGACGCCCCCCGGCGCCGGCCTGCCGGGCCGGGGCGGCCCTCGGTAGCATCGCCGACCATGCCATCGCCGCCGGTGCCCGCGATCCGCCTCGAACTGGCCCGCCACGGCGTGCTGCACGCCGCTGCCGGCGCCCTGACGCTGTACGCCAGGGACGCGGCCTTGCTGGCCTGGCTGGCGCTGGAAGGGCCGACGCCGCGGCAGCGGCTGGCAACGCTGCTGTGGCCCGACAGCCCCGCGCAGGACGCGCGCAACTCGCTGCGCCAGCGCCTGTTCCAGTTGAAGAAGCAGGCCGGCGCGGCGGTCGTGATCGGCGACGCCACGCTGTCGCTGGCCGACGGTGTCACGCACGACCTCGGCGACGCCGTCACGCTGCTGGGCAACGACGCGGGCGAGTGCAGCGCGGAGTTCGCCGCCTGGCTGGCCCGTGAACGGGCGCGGCTCGCGGGCCGCGTGCAGCAGGCGCTGGCCGCGCGCATCGATGCGGCCGAGCAGGCCGGCGAGGGCACGCTGGCGCTGGCGCTGGCCGCCGAGCTGCTGTCGCTGGCCCCGATGTCCGAGGCCGCGCACCGGCGCCTGATGCGCCTGCACTACCTGAACGGCGACCGCGCCGCCGCGCTGCAGGCCTTCGACCGCTGCGAACAGATGCTGCGCGACGAGTTCGGCGCGCGCCCCGACGAGCAGACCCGCGTGCTGCTGGCGCAGGTGATGGCGGCCGAGCCGCCGCCGCCTGCGGCGCTGCGCGTGGTGCCGGCCACCGTGCTGCGCCCGCCGCGGCTGATCGGCCGCGAGCCGGCCTGGGCGCAGATGCAGGCCGCGTGGCAGCAGCAGCGTGTGCTGCTGCTGGCCGGCGAAGGCGGGCTCGGCAAGTCGCGCCTGCTCGGCGACTTTGCAGCAACGGCGGGTGCGGTCATCGCCATCGGCGCCCGCCCCGGCGACGCGCTGCTGCCCTACGCCGTGCTGAGCCGGCTGCTGCGCGCACTGCTGGCGCAGGGCCTGGTGCCGTCCGACGGCGTGCGGCGCGAGCTGGCCCGCGTGCTGCCCGAACTGGGCGAGGCCCACAGCCCGGGCGGCGGCGCCGAGCGCACCCGCTTCGTCAACGCCGTCGAGGCCGTGCTGGCGCAGGCCGTGCACGAGGGCGTGGCCGGCGTGCTGGTCGACGACCTGCACCTGGCCGACGCCGCCAGCGTCGAGTTGCTGCTGCCGCAGGCCGGCAGCGCCGCCGGCGCGGGCCCGGCGCTGCGCTGGCTGCATGCCTACCGCGACGCGGAGCTGCCGCCCGCCACGCGCGCGCTGCTGCAGGACCTGGTGGACAGCCACCGCGCGCTGACGCTGACCTTGGCCCCGCTGACGCTGCAGCAGGTGGCGCAGCTGCTGGCCTCGCTGGGCATCGACGGCGACGGTGACGACGAACTCGCTCGCCAGGCCGGGCCGCTGCACCGCCGCACCGGCGGCAACCCGCTGTACCTGCTGGAGGCCGTGAAGGCCCGGCTCAGCGGCGCGCCGCAGGGTGTGGCCGGGTTGCCGGGCGTGGGCCAGGTGATCCTGCAGCGCATCACGCGGCTGTCGCCGGCGGCCGTCAAGCTGGCGCGCTGCGCCGCGGTGGCCGGGCAGGACTTCAACGCGGCGCTGGCCACCAGCGTGCTGCAGGCCGGCACGCTCGACCTGGCCGACGCCTGGAACGAGCTGGAAGCCGCGCAGGTGCTGCGCGACGGTGCGTTTGCGCACGACCTCATCCACGAAGCGGCACTGGCCTCGGTGCCGGCGCTGATTGCACGCGAGCTGCACGCGCAGATCGCCGCGTTCCTGACCACGCGCGGCGGCGCTGCGGCTCGCATCGCCGCGCACTGGCTGGCGGCGGCCGAGCCGCGCGCCGCGGTGCCGCACCTGGACGCCGCGGCGCGGCTGGCCACGGCGCGCTTCCGCTACGCCGAGGCGGCGCAGGCCCATCAGCAGGCGGCGCAGATCCTGCAGGACGCGGACGAGCCGGACGCCGCCTTCGACAGCTGGTTCCTGGCCGCCGAGGCCGTGGGCACGCTGGGCGACGGCGCCCGCCTGGCCGAGATGACCGACCGCCTGGAGGCGCTGGCCAGCACCGACGTGCAGATCGCCAAGACCGCGGTGGCGCGCTCGGCGGTGGAGGTGGAGGCCGGCCGCTCCGAGGCCGCGCAGCGGGTCTGCGAACAGGGCCTGGCGGCCGCGCGGCGGGCCGGGCATGCGGAGCTGGAGTCCGACCTGCTCTACACGCTGGGCGTGGCGCACTGGGACCGCCGCGAAGTCGCGCGCGCAGTGCCGCTGGTGGAGCAGGCGATCCGCATCCGGCGTGCGCTGCCACCCGAGACGCTGCGCGACGACCACGTCATCACCTCGATCACGATGGTGCAGAGCTACGGCACCATGCTCGGCGGCGCCGGCCGTTTTGCCGAGGCGATGGCGCAGGTCGTCGAGGCCCACCGCATGGCCGCCGAGGCGCGCCTGCCGCAGATGGTGCTGGGCGCCGCGGGCGATCTGGTGCTGCGGGTGGCCGAGGTTGGCGACCTGCCGGCCGCGCTGCAGTGGGGCGAACGCGCGCAGCGCGCGGCCGAGGGCGCGGCGGCCCACGCCAGCGACCTGCAGCGCTACTGGATGGCGCACGCCGGCACGCTCATCCTCGGCGGGCACTGGGACCAGGCGCTGGCGCGCTTCGACCGCCTGCTCCAGCACCAGGCGGGCCCGGGGCTGGGCCGCCAGCAGGCCGACGTGGCCGCCCGCCTGGGCTGGTTCCACGCCGTGCTGGGCCGCCGCGACCTGGCGCTCAAGACCCTGCGCGCGGCGCTGGCGCAGGACGCGCTGACGGCCATCCAGCGGCTGTGGCTCGAGGTGATGCTGCTGGCCATCGGCGAAGCGGCGGACGCCGACGCGCTGGTCGACCGGGCGGCCGCGGTGGAGGACGTGGGCCTGCGGGCGCGGCTGCTGGTGCGGCTGGCGCCCCGGGTCGCGCCGGCGCACACGCTGCCGCTGCTGGGCGTGACGGCCACGACGATGCGCGACGGCGGCCTGATGGGCCAGTGGCTGACGGTGCTGGCGCGCATGGCGGCGCAGCTGGCGGCGGTGGGCCGGACCGACGAGGCCGCCGCCGCGGCGCGCAAGGCGCTCGACGCCCACGCGCAGGGCATCACGCCCACCGTGCCCTGCCCGGAGTTCATGGCCGACCTGGGCACCGCGCTGGACCATACCGATGCAGACCGCGCACAGGCGCTGCGCCAGCGCGGCGAGGCCTGGCTGCACGCCGCCACCGCGACCCTGCCGCCGCCCTGGCAGGAGGCCTGCCGCGGCCGCGGCCTGCTGCTGGACGCCTTGCGACGGCGCCCGGTGCTCGTGGCGGGCCAGGCCAGCCGCCCCGCTGCAGACTGAACCCCGCAGGCCGCTGGTGTGCCGGCGTCAATCGGCGTGCGCCGCACCCGCCGCTGCAGGGCGCGGGGGCCCCAGCACTGCCCGCTTCAGGCGCCTGCCGGAGGCCTCGAACTGCAGGCGCCAGCGCGGGCGCTGCAGCACCAGCCACAGCGTGCGGCTGCTGTCGGTGCACAGGTTGCGCTTGTAGCGTGCATCACCGGCCAGGAAGTCGTAGCGCCGACGCCCGGCCGCCAGGTTGGACTCGATCGCGAGCCAGTGCGCCAGCATGCCGGGCTTGGTCTTCGGGTCGAGCTCGTAGTTGACGCCGCTGAGGTAGAAGTGCACCCGGTCGCCGACGACGAAGTTGTACAGGTAGGCCAGCACCGCGTCGCCGGCGCGCAGCCGCAGGTACTGGATGCGCCCGGCCGCGAACTCCAGCTCGATCACCCGACGGTGGAAGGCGACGAAGCGCCGGTTGTCGAAGCCGCCGCTGGCCTGCGGGCCGTCGTCGGCGCCGCCCCAGCGTGCTCGGTGCAGCGGGCCGGTGAGGTCGAACCAGGCCTGCGCCTGCGTGCTGCTGACCGCCTGCTCCAGCACCAGCGGGCCCTGCGTCTGCTCGACCAGCCGTCGCGCGCGCCGCAGCTGCTGGCGCGTGTTGGCGCTGAGCGCGGCCAGGTAGTCGCCGCCGTGCCGCGTCCTCACGGCCTCCAGGTCGACGCTGAAGCTCGGCTGCTCGATGTCCAGCCTGCAGGCCAGGTGGCTGCGCGCGGCCTGGTACAGCGCCGCCTGCGCGTGTTCGTCGACGAGGCCGCCCAGGCGCAGTTCGTCCCAGTCGGGGTCTTGCTCCAGCCGTTCCAGCAGCAGCGCCAGATGGCGGCTGAACTGCTCGGGCTGGCCGCCGAAGAAGCCGTTGCGCTCGATCCAGGGCTCGTCGAGCGGCTCCAGGGTCGACTGGTTCAGCGCGATCACGCGCACCGGCAGCATGCCGTGCCGCATCACCGTCCTTCGCCCAAGCAGCGCCCACACGGGCGGCTGCCCTTCGTCGGCGATCTCGAGCACGTCGTAGCGTGCGTCGTCGGCCCAGCATTCGAGGCAGGCGCTGAACCAGGCCGCCGACAGGAACAGCGATTCCGGCGCGCGGCTCGAGACCTCGGCATGGATCTGGTCCAGCGCACGCGGGTGCGTCGATGCGGGGGGAGGGCGGGCGGGCAGATTCATCGAGATCGTGGGTCCATCGGACGGCGTGGTTTGGAGCGCCGTCAACGCGCCGGGTGCAGCGGAGCTGCACACGGCCCGACCGGGCCTGCCGGTCCGACCGCTCGGCTGCGCTGCGCTGGCGTGCTGGTGACGGATGACGGACCGCAGGCAACGGTTATGCCCGTGGAACGTGCGCCAGGCACTGATCAGGCGCAGCGCGCGGCGATCGAATCGGCCCCCTGTCGACGCTGTTCCTTGCGGGTGACGCCACGCGCCGATCTGCAGCCGATGAACCCGGGGCGCGCCTGGCGCGCACCGCCTGGCCGGCTTCGGCTCTGCGGGCCGCGGCCCTTCAGCGCCGGTCGTCCTGCCCGCGGGTCTCGGGCACCTCGCGCGCCTCGATGTCGATCACCGCGCCCTCGGCCCAGGTGCTGCGCTGCCGCGCGCGCCTGAACGAGGTGGTGAAGAGGCCCTGCGCCGGCCGCCGCCCGCGCAGCAGCGACCAGGTCACGAGGCCGATGGCCAGCACGGTCCCCATCAGCAGCGCCCCCAGCATCACCACCAGCGCCAGCAGCGCCACCGCCAGCCGCACGGCGCCCAGCACGAAGGATTTCCACACGGACCGCGGGCGCGGCGATGCGGTGGCAGAGAGTCGGCGCATGGGGGTGTGGGTCAGCAGGTGGACGTTGCCGGGCAACGGGTGATCAGGGTGCGGCCGTCGGGGCGGGCCGGCGGGTGCGCAGGCAGTGTGCCACCGCGGGCAAGACCCGCTGTCGATTGCGTCCTCCGGGTGGCCGGTGCTGGCGGTGCGTCCGGTTTATCGTCGCCGCCGGCCTTCGCGCCGCTACTTCGTTCCCGCACGTCAGCCCGTGCTTCACCGCCAGAGTCACCCTCAAGAGACACACCATGGATCCAATCGGCATCGGCCTCGTCGGCACCGGCATCATGGGCCACCGCATGATCGCGGCGCTGCAGGCGCACCCGCAGTTCCGCATCGCCGCGCTGTGGGACCCGCAGCCCGACGCGGCCCGCGCCGCGGTGCAGGCGGCGCCCGGCGCGCGCAGCGTGGCCAGCCTGCAGGCGCTGGTCGACGACCCCGCCGTGCAGGCGGTCTACATCGCGTCGCCGCCGGCGCACCACCTCGCCGGTGTGCAGGCCGTGCTGGCCGCCGGCCGCGCCTGCCTGTGCGAAAAGCCGCTGGCCCACACGGTGGCCGAGGCGCAGGCGCTGCACGACGCGGTGGCGGCACGCGGGCTGCCGTTTGCGGTGAACTTTCCGTTTGCACGCTCGGCAGCCTGCAGCCAGCTGGCCGCGCTGATGTGGCAGGGCGAGCTCGGCACGGTGACACGGGCCACGCTGACGGTGCGCTTTGCGCGCTGGCCGCGCGAGTGGCAGGCCGGCGCGAGCGACTGGCTGGCCGGCCCGGCGCAGGGCGGCTTCACGCGCGAGGTGCTGTCGCACTTCGTGTTCCTGGCGCTGCGCCTCTTCGGCCCCGCCAGCGTGCACGACGTGCAGCGCGAGCGTGCGCACGGCCAGGCCGAGACGCGGCTGCGGGCGCGGTTGCAGCACGCCGCGGTGACGCTGCACATCGACGCCGCGGTCGAGGGCGACGAGGCCGACCACAACCGCTTCGAGCTCATCGGCAGCCAGGGCAGCGCGGCGCTGACCGGCTGGTCACGGCTGGAGCACGGCGGCCAGACCACGCCCGCGGTGATCTCCATGCCGGCCACGCTGGACGGCTTTGCGGCGCTGGTGCGCGGCCAGCCCGACCCCGGCATGGCCAGTGCGGCCGAGGCGCTGGCGGTGGTGCGCTGCATCGAGGCGCTGCTGGCCGATTGACCGGGTGACGGCGCCCCGCCAGGCGGCAGCTCGACGACCTCGAGCTCGCTGGGTCGAGCTCAGCCTGGCGGGGTGACCGAAAGCTCTGTGCCGCAGCGCACAGACCCCCCGCGCTCCGGCGCGCATGGTGCGTTCACCGCAGCGACCGTTGCTGCCGCCACCCACGGCCCCGTGTCGCTGCCCGCCGCATGGTGCCCACCACCCCAGAGGCCCCATGAGCTATCAAACCGTCAACCCCACCACCGGCGAACTGCTGCAGAGCTTCGAGCACCTCGGCGCCGCGCAGCTCGAGGCCGCCATCGCCGCAGCCGACGCGTGTTTCAAGACCTGGAAACTCAAGAGTTATGCGGAGCGCGCCGTCATCATCAACAAGGCCGCGGCGCTGCTGCACGCCCACGTGGACGACTACGCGCGGCTCGAGACGCTGGAGATGGGCAAGCGCATCGGCGAGGCCCGCGGCGAGGTCGAGCTGAGCGCCTCGATCCTGTCGTATTACGCGGAGCAGGCCGAGTGGATGCTGGCCCCGGTCAAGCTCAAGCCCAAGGTGGGCGAGGCCCACGTGGAGAGCTCGCCGCTGGGCGTGCTGTTCTGCGTCGAGCCCTGGAACTTTCCGTATTACCAGCTGGCCCGCGTGGCCGGCCCGCAGCTGATGGCCGGCAACGTGCTGCTGGTCAAGCACGCGGGCTGCGTGCCGCAGTGCGCCATCGCCTTCGAGAAGCTGCTGCTGGAGGCCGGCGCGCCGCCCGGGCTGTACACCAACCTGTTGATCTCGTACGAGCAGGCCGACCGCGTCATCGACGACCCGCGCATCCAGGGCGTGGCGCTGACCGGCAGTGTCGGTGCCGGCAAGGCGGTGGCCACGCGGGCGGCGCAGAACCTGAAGAAGTCGACGATGGAGCTCGGCGGCAACGACGCCTTCATCGTGCTGGAGGACGCCGACCTGGACCAGGCGGTGCCGTGGGCCGTGTGGGGCCGCATGTACAACGCCGGGCAGACCTGCTGCGCGGCCAAGCGTTTCATCGTGCTGGATTCTGTCGCCGACGAGTTCCTGGCGCGCTTCAGGACCGCACTGCAGGCGCTGCAGCCGGGCGACCCGATGGACGAGGCCACCACGCAGGGCCCGCTGTCGACCGAGGCCGCGCTGCAGGGCCTGCTGAAGCAGGTCGACGCCGCCGTGAAGGCCGGCGCGACGCTGCTGTTGGGCGGCCGCCGCATCGACCGCCCGGGTTCCTTCATGCAGCCCACGATCCTCACCGACATCGCGCCCGGCAACCCCGCCTACCGCGACGAGTTCTTCGGCCCGGTGGCCTCGTTCTACCGCGTCAGCACCGAAGCCGAGGCCATCGTGCTGGCCAACGATTCGGACTTCGGGCTCGGCGGCTCGGTGTGGACGCAGGACGAAGCGCGCGGCCTGCGCGTGGCCAGCCTCGTGGAGACCGGCATGATGTTCGTCAACAACCTGCACTGGGCCGATGCCGAGCTGCCGTTCGGCGGCATCCGGCACTCGGGCTACGGGCGTGAACTGGGCAGCCTCGGCATCCAGGAGTTCGTCAACAAGAAGCTCGTGCGCAGCGCCAGCGTGGCGGTGCCCGCATGAGCGCGGCCCTGACCCCCACCCGCACCGTCCCCGCGATCCGCACCCAGCCGCGCCGGCGCATGCAGGCCGCGCTGGTGGTGCAGTTCGGTCAGCCGCTGGCGCTGCGCGAGATCGACGTGCCGGCCCCCGGTCCCGGGCAGATCCTGGTCGAGACCGAAGCCTGCGGTGTCTGCCACACCGACCTGCACGCCGCCGGCGGCGACTGGCCGGTGAAGCCGGCGTTGCCGTTCACGCCCGGGCACGAGGGCATCGGCATCGTCGCCGCGCTCGGCGCCGGCGTCACCGCCGTCAAGGAAGGCGACCGCGTCGGCGTGCCGTGGCTGTTTTCGGCCTGCGGTCACTGCGAATACTGCCTGTCGGCGCGCGAGACGGTGTGTGCCGACGCCGAATACGGCGGCTACACGCGCAACGGCGGTTTTGCCGACTACATCGTTGCCGACCCGAACTACGTCGCTCACATTCCCGCCGGCCTGGCCCCGCACGCGGCGGCGCCGCTGATCTGCGCCGGCGTCACCTCGTACAAGGGCCTGCGCGAAACGCAGGCCCGGCCCGGCGAGTGGGTGGTGGTGTCGGGCGTGGGCGGCCTGGGCCATCTCGCGATCCAGTACGCCAGGGCGATGGGACTGCACGTCTGCGCCGTCGACATCGACGCCGGCAAGCTCGCGCACGCCACGCAGCTGGGCGCCGATGCGGTGGTCAACGCGTCGCAGGGCGACCCGGTGGCGGCGGTGAAGCAGGTCACCGGCGGCGGCGCGCACGGGGTGCTGATCACCGCGCCGTCGCTGCCGGCCTTCAGGCAGGGCGTGGGCATGACGCGCAAGTTCGGCACCTGCGTGCTGGTCGGCCTGCCGCCGGGGGAGTTTCCGACGCCGCTGTTCGACGTGGTGGCCCAGTGCATCACCATCCGCGGCTCGTTTGTCGGCACGCGGCGCGACATGGCCGAGGCGCTGGCCTTTGGCGCCACCGGTCAGGTCAAGGCGGGCATCGAGCTGCAGCCGCTGTCGGCCATCAACGACGTGTTCGAGCGCCTGCGCAAGGGCGAGGTGCCGGCGCGGGTGGTGATCGACTTCGCAGCTGCGGGCGGCTGACGCCGCGCTGATCGCACGGCACCGGCCGGGGCCGGTGCCGCGTCGCACCCCGCGCGACGCGCCAGAACCGATGGGCCCACGGCCAGTCACAGGGCCATGTCCTCCCGGTCCTCGCCACCTGACCCGTCGCACGCCCATCAACCGCAGCCGCGTGCGCACGGCCAGGCCGTGGCGCCGCTGGGTTTCACCGACGGGCAGCTGGAGGCGCTGAAGTGGATCGGCCTGGCCGCGATGCTGGTCGACCACATCGGCCGCCACCTGCTGGGCCACGGCAGCGACACCTGGATCTTCGCGGTGGGCCGGCTGGCCTTTCCGCTCTTTGCGCTGGTGCTGGCGCTCAACCTCGCCCGCACCGGCGACCGCGCGGCCCGCGCCCGCCGCACCGCGGGCCGGCTGGCGGTCTGGTGCGCGGTGTCGGTGCTGCCGTCGATCTGGGCCCGCGGCGACCCCTGGGTCGTCAACGTGCTGGGCACGCTGGCGCTGGGCGCCGCGGTGTGCTGGGCGCTGGAGAGCCGGGCCGCCCCGGCCTGGCGGGTGGCGGGCGGCCTGGGTGCCACGGCGCTGGGCCTGTTCTGCGAGTTCGGCGCCGGCGGCGTGCTGCTGGTGGCGGCGCTTCACGCGGCCTGCGTGCACCGGCATGTCGCCACCGCGCTGCTGGCGGCCGCGCTGCTGCTGGCCACCGCGCGGCTCAACGTCGGCATCGGCGGCTGGATGGGCTGGCCGGGCACGCTGGCCAGCCTGCCGGTGGCGCTGGCCGTGCGCGCGCTGCCGCTGCGCCTGCCGCGCTGGCAGTGGCTGTTCTATGGGTTCTATCCGCTGCACCTGGCGCTGATCGGGCTGTGGAAGTGGGCCGCGTAGGGGCACGGGCCGGCTCCTCGCGCCGTGTCGCCGAACGTTGAGGGTTCGCAATCCCGCGTGCTCCTTCTCCCGGAGGATCGGTCACCGCCAACCTGTCACAACGCTGGTTGCCGTGCACCACGCGCGGTTCACCGGCGATTCACCCACCACGGCCGAGGACGCTCCAGTTGCCCCCTGAACCACGCGAGAACCTGGCTGTGTCCCCCGGCGGCGCACGCACACCGGACCCGTCGCCGATCAACGTCCTGTTCATCCTGAACTCGCTGTGCATGGGCGGCGCCGAGAAACAGGTCGTCTCGCTCATCAACCGCATCGACCGCGATAGCTACGCCAGCTCGCTGCTGTACCTGAAGCCGATCGACGATCTGCTGGAGCAGATCGACCCGAAGAGCTGCCCGAACGGCATCCGCTGCCTGGGCGTGGACCAGGGCATCCGGTGGTCGGCCGTGCGGCAGCTCGCGCGGCACATCGTCGAGCAGCGCATCGATGTCGTGGTCTGCACGAACATGTATGCCCTGCTGTACGGGTGGCTGGCGCAGCGCCTGAGCGGCCGGCGTGTTCGCCTGGTCGAGGTGTTCCACACGACGCACATCCGATCGCGCAAGGAGCAGCGCTGGATGTGGATCTACAGGCCGCTGCTTCGCCTGACCGACCTGCTGGTCTATGTCTGCAAGAACCAGGCGGCGCACTGGCGCGGCCACGGCCTGCGGCCGCGGCGCGACACGGTGATCTACAACGGCATCGACACGCACCGGTTCAAGGACGTCTGGTCCGTGGAAGACAAGCTCGCCGTGCGACGCCAGCATGGTTTCGCGGCGGCCGACTACGTGGTGGGCCTGTGCGCGGTGATGCGCCCCGAGAAGGCGCACACCGACCTCCTGCAAGCCATCGCCAGGCTCAGGCAGGCAGGGCTCAACATCAAGGGACTGCTGATCGGCGACGGCCCGGAGCGGCCCCGGGTGGACGAGCAGATCCAGGCCCTGGGCCTGGCCGGGCACGTGCAGGTGACCGGCCTGATGCAGGACGTGCGCCCGGCGATCGCCGCCTGCGACGTGATGGTGCTGACCACGCAGACGGGCGAGACGTTCTCGCTCTCCGCACTCGAGGCGATGGCGCTGGGCAAGCCGATGGTCATGACCAACCTCGGCGGCGCCTCCGAGCAGGTCACCCACGGCAAGGATGGTCTGCTCTACCCGGCCGGAGACACCACGGCGCTGGCCGACTGCCTGCGTGCGCTGTCCGACGCCAGGCTGCGCGCCACCGTCGGGTCCAGGGCGGCGGCCCGTGTCGTCCAGGACTTCGATGTCGGCGGCATGGTCAAGGGCTACGAGAGCACGCTGGCAGCGCTGGTGGCCGGGAATCCCGTTCGATCTCGGCTTCTCGCTGACTGATTGACGCCTTCTCACCCGGCGCGAACAGCGCCTCTCAGCGGAAACACAGACCATGCAGGTACTTCTGGCCAACAAGTTCTTCTTCGAAAAAGGGGGTGCAGAAAAATCCCTGTTCGAAACGGGCAAGCTCCTGGGCAGCAAAGGCCACGGCGTGCGCTTCTTCTCGATGCAGCACCCGCGCAACAAGGCCAGCACCGAGTCGGACTACTTCGTGTCCGAGGTCGATTACGAGACGCCCGGGCTGGCGATGAAGCTGAAGTCGGCGGGGCGCATGCTCTACTCCTTCGAGGCCCGGCGGCAGCTGGGACGGCTGCTCGACGCCCATCCGGTCGACGTGGCGCACCTCAACAACGTCTACCACCAGATCTCGCCGTCCATCCTGCACACCCTGCGGCAACGGGGCGTCGCCACGGTGCTGAGTCTGCGTGACTACAAGGTGGTGTGCGGCTCGTACCAGATGCTCGCCAACGACGCGGTGTGTGAAGCCTGCCGCGGCGGGCAGTACTACCAGAGCACGCTGAAGCGCTGTGCCAAGGACTCCCTCGCGCTGAGTCTGATCACCTCGGTGGAGATGTATCTCCATCACTCCTTGCTCCGCCTGTACGACCTGGTGGATGTCTTCATCTCGCCGAGCGCGTTTCTCAGGGACAAGGTGGCGGAGATGGGTTTCCGCGGCAAGGTCGTGCACCTGCCGAACTTCGTCACCGAGGTGGACGCCATCACGCCCCGGTATGGCTCGGCCACGCCGACGTTCGTGTTCTTCGGCCGGCTGGGCAAGGAGAAGGGCCTGGGCACGCTGGTCCAGGCGATGAAGGGCTTGCCGGCGCGGCTGCAGATCATCGGTGAAGGGCCCATGCGGGACGCCGTGCAAGCCGCGGCGCAGCGCGACGGCATCGGCAACGTGCAGTTCCTGGGCTACCAGTCGGGAGCCCAGCTGAGCGAGAGCGTGGCCGCCGCGACGGCCGTGGTCGTGCCGTCCGAGTGGTACGAAAACAATCCACGCTCCGTCATCGAGGCCTTCGCGCTGGGCAAACCGGTGATCGGGGCCCGCATCGGTGGCATACCGGAACTGGTCCGGCACGGCGACACCGGGTTGACCTACCCCTCCGGCGATGCCGACGCGCTGCGCGCGCAGCTCGAGCACCTGATCGCGCATCCGGCACAGGCCATCGACATGGGCCGGCGCGGGCGGCGCATGGTCGAGACCGAACTGAGCCCCGAGCGGCACTACGAGGGGCTGATGCAGGTCTACGACGAGGCGCGCGCCTCGCAGCGTGCGCGCGCCAGGCCCGCGGGTGCCGTCAGCAGCCGCCAGAGCTCGCCCTGATCGACGCGACGAAAAAACGGGACGCCTGATGGGGCGTCCCGTCGCGTGCGCAGCGGGCCCCGGGCGGTGCCGGTGCCCGGGTGCTGCCAGGGTCAGTTCACGTTGAGCGTGGTGCCGATCTTGAAGCGCGCCGCGGCGGCTTCCCAGGCCTGGCCGATGGCGGCGTTGTCGGCGTTGGCAAAGCGCACCGCGAAGCGGGCGTCGCCGGCCGTCGTCGAGAAGATGTCCGGCACGCTCAGGAGCACGTCGTAGTCACCGGTGGCCGCGGTGGCAGGAATCGCCACCGGCACGCTGATGCGGCTCGATGCCGTGCCCTGCGGCACCAGGTTGCGCAGGTCGCCGGCGCTGCCCTTGATGAGCGCGCCGGTGCTGCGGTGGCGCAGCGTGACCTCGATCTTGCGCGCCGAGAACATGCGTGCCCAGCCCACGTTGCGCAGGTCCACGTCGACCGTGGCGTTGCCGCCGCGGGCCACGCGCGTGGCGTGGCTCGTGCCGTCGAGCTGCAGGCGGTAGCCGATGGAGCTCGACACCTTGCTCAGGCAGCCGCCGTTGCGCCAGGCGGTGATGAAGCCGGCCCAGTCGAGGCCGTTGTACCAGGCGATGTGGTACTGCGCGCCTTCGGTCAGGATGTCGGTGCAGCTCAGGCGCCGCGGCTCGGCGGTGCAGTTCTCGCCGCCGAAGGCGGTGTGCTCGGACAGCGACTTGGCGTACTCGCGCTGCGCGGTGTTCTGGTAGGTGCCGGTGTCGCTGGGGCCGCCCGCGAGGTGGCAGTCGTTGTGCATGCCCACGCGGGTCTGCTGCGTCGGTGACGGGTACCAGCGCATCAGGTCCGCCGGGTAGCGGAAGCCGATCTGCGTGGTGGCCGGCACGTTGGCGATCAGCGCGTCACGAATGATGAGTCGGTTCGCATCGGCCGTGGCGCAGGTGGTGGTGCCCGAGTTGTAGCCGCAGGTGTTGCCCGCCTTGGACGAGTGCCACTCGCCCCAGGCGCCCACGAAGCCGGCGCGCATGTACGGGATCACGTCGGCGTTGGCCGCCAGGACCGGCTTGAGCTGCTCCAGGTGCCGCTTGATGCGCGTGGCCGTGGCGTCGTTGCCGTTGGAAGTGAAGTCGTAGCTGAACCACAGCGTGGACTTCATGCCGGCTGCGCGCAGCTGCGCAAAGCGGCTGTTCAGCTGCGTCAGGAACGAGGCCGGCAGGTCGGTGGTGCGGTAGGCGTCCAGCTTCACGTTGGCCAGCACCAGGCGCTGGCCGGCGTTGAAGTTGCCCTGGATGCTGCTGGCGTCGTAGGCGGTGACGAAGTCGCTGCCCGCCCAGCCGTAGAAGCCGCGGTCCGGGTTGGGGAAGTCGGCGGTGGTGCTGCTGAACCGGGCGCTGGTCAGCGCCACCGGGGCCGGCGCCGGTGCAGGAGCCGGTGCGGGCGCAGGCGCGGTGGTGGACAGGGTGGGCGAGAGGTAGCAGGCCTTGGCGACGCCGGGCGCCGGGTCACCGAAGGTGCTGTTGCCCTTGCTGCAGTCGAAAGGCCCGGTCACGTTGGCCTGAATGAAAGCGCTGGCGGCGCCGTAGACCATCGCCCTGCTGCCGCTGAAGGTGCAGGTCGGGCTGCTCCACTCGTCGGCGCACTTCGTGTAGCCCGTGGGCACGCTGCTCAGCTTGGTGAGGGTGGGCGTTGCGGCTGCGGCCGTCGAGATGTAGCAGGCCTTGGCCACGCCGGGAAGCGGGTCGCCGAAGGTGCCATTGGCCTTGTTGCAGTCGAAGGGGCCGGTCACGGCGGCTGCGATGAAGGCGCCGGCTGCGCCGTACACCATCGTCTTGCTGCCGCTGAAATTGCACATCGTGTTGTTCCACTCGTCGGCACACTGGACGTATCCGGTGGGCAGGCTGATCAGCTTCACGCCCAGCGGCACGCCGCTCTCGTAGGCCAGCGCATGGGCACGGCCTTCATCCTCCGACACGGTGGCCGTGCCGTCGCTCGCCGCGGTGGCTTGCGGATTCGCCGCCGAGGTGTCGCCTGCCGGGCTCGCCACGACTTCGCTGGCCGCGGCAGCCGCTTCGGGGGCAGTCTCGCCGCCGCCGCCACCGCAAGCGGTGATCAAGGTCAGTGAAGCCAGCAGTTCAACGACGGCCAGGCGCGTCTTTGCATTTTGGGTCAGCATGTTTTGGGTACTCGAGGGGCTTTCGGCGCAGGTCAGGACGACCGTGCACGCCGGGTGGAAAGAAGGAAAAAGCCCTCGAGTGCCCAGACAAGCGCGAGCGCGGGGTCTGGCACATCAGAAAAAGCGCCGGCTCGGGGAGGAGTCCGCTGTACAGCAAGCTCCTGGGCACAAGGCGCATCGGGTAGGCCGCATCCTAGGGAGCGCTTGTGCACTCGCCGGTAACGACCCGTAGCGCGGGTGCAAGCGAGCGTAAGCGTGCTGCGGGCCCGCGACCCCTGCCCACGACAGGGGTCAGGGGTATGCGGAGGCCGTGTCCAGGGGTATCCCACCCCGCTGAGTGCATCGCGGCAGAGGCGCCGGTAGAAACCCTGTGTCGTGACAACCGACACGCAGGATCTGCTTACAACCGTGCATTCCTGCCGAGCCTTCCAGCGTGTGTGCCCTGCGCGCCCGGGCCCTGGCCCGGCCGCCACGCGGGCCAGATCGGGCGTGCTTTGCGGATGCTCAATCGCTGACTGCGGGCCAACCCCGAGCATGAAACGACGGGGCTGCAGCCGGGCATTCAGCCTGGGCGCCTGCAGCCGCTGGAGGCCTTCGATGCGCGTGACCCTTCATCCCTGCCCCCCTGGCATGGCCGCTGCGCCACCCGGCGAGGTGGCCGCATGAGGGCCGACACGGCCGAGAGCCCGGCCGTCGCGGCGCCCCTGGCCTCGGTGACGCCGGGCGCTGCCGCGACCTCGGTGGCCCCGGGCCCTGCGGTGGCGCCCGCGGCGGCCTTCAGCCCGCCGCGGCTGCACGTCATGTGGGCCGGCCTGCGCGGGTTTCCGGGGGTGCAGGGCGGTGTCGAGGCGCACGCCGAGAAGCTGTGCCCGATGCTGCGCGAGATGGGCTGCGAGGTCACCGTGCTCACGCGCAGCGGCTATCAGCCGGCGGGCGTGGGCCCGGCCTGGCACGGCGTGCGGTTCGTGCGCCTCTGGGCGCCGCGCCACAAGCACCTGGAGGCCCTGGTGCACACCTTCCTGGCGGTGCTGTATGCCGGCATCGTCGCGCGGCCCGACGTGCTGCACCTGCAGGCCATCGGCCCGGGGCTGTGGACGATGCTGGCGCGGGTTTTCGGCCTGCGCGTCGTCGTCACCCACCACGGGCCCGACTACGAGCGCCAGAAGTGGGGCCGCCTGGCGCGGCTGGTACTGCGGCTGGGCGAGCGGGCCTCTGCGCGCTGGGCTCACGAGGTCATCGTGATCTCCAAGCACATCCAGGATGCGGTGGCCTCGCGCCACGGCCGGCGCGGCGCGCTGATCCTCAACGGCCTCACGATGCCGGCGGACGATGCAGGTCGTCACTCGGTCGCGCCCTTCGGGCTGATGCCCGGGCGCTACGTGCTGATGGTCAGCCGCCTGGTGCCCGAGAAGCGCCACCTCGACCTGGTCGAGGCCTTCCGCCAGGCCCGCCTGCCGGGCTGGAAGCTGGCCCTCGTGGGGGGTGCCGATCACGCCGACGCCTACGCGCAGTCGGTGCTGGACGCGGTGCAGGGTGACGACAACATCGTCTGCACCGGCTTCCAGACCGGCCCGGCGCTGCAGGCGCTGTACGCCCAGGCCGGTGTCTTCGTGCTGCCGTCGTCGCACGAGGGGCTGCCGATCGCGATCCTGGAGGCGCTGTCCTTCGGCCTGCCGGTGCTGGCCAGCGACATCCCGGCCAACATCGAGGTCGGGCTGCCGGCGGCGTGTTACTTCGCGCTCGGTGACACCGCAGAGCTGGCCCGGCGTCTGGCCTCGCAGGCGCGCCACCACGAGAGCCCGGCGGCACGCCAGGCGCGCCAGCAGTGGGCCGTGGCGCGCTTCGACTGGCAGCGCAGCGCGCAGGCCACGCTGGCGGTGTATGCACGGGCCCTGGGCCGCACGCCGGCGCGGCGCGCGCCGCAGGGCGGGGCGTAGCCGGCGGGCCTGGTGCGCGCGGCCGCACGCTGCACGGCGGGCGACCCGCCCTTCATGAAGAGTGCCGCGCCGCCATGAACAGCAGCGCGGCCAGGCCGGCCAGCAGCAGCAGGCCGGTGCGGGGCGCGCGGCGCTGCTCGTCTTCTGCCTGGGTGCCCGACGTGCTGGCGGCGCCTTCCGGCGCGGTGCGCTCCGCACGCTGCGCGGGTTCGGGCGCCGGGTCGGTGGCATGCAGCTGGGCCTGCAGGCGCAGGCCGCTGCCCTGCGGGGCGGCGTGCAGGGGCGGGGCCTGCGCGGGCTGCTCCGGGCCTGCCGCCGCCGCCGCGTTCGCCGCGGCCGCCACCGACAGCCACAGCGCCCCTGCGCATGAAATCGCCATCACCTTCATCGGACTCTTCCCCTGGGTCAAAGATGCCCGCCTCAGCGGCTGCACCTGGATGACGGCGCATCCTGCGGCCGTCGCGTCGATGCATGGTCCGGGTCCGGCGCCGGGCACGGGGTGAGCCTGCGCAATGGCGCGGGTGTCGCTGCGGCGGTGCCGCCACGGCACGGCGCACGGGTGATCAGGCTCAAGCGCGCGCCGGCGGCGGCCCGCAGCATGGCGGTCTGGCGTCGTGCAGGCGGCTCGGCCGCAGGGCTTGTGACCGGCGCCCGCGGCGCCGCCGACGTCCGCACCCCGACCCCGCAGGCCGCGCCGCTGGAGGCCCACCCATGTCACCACCCGCACCGACCCGACCCGACAGCCCGCTGCGGCGGGGCCGGCCGCGCTTCCAGCAAGAGCCGCAGCCGGTGCAGGCCCTGGTGGCGCGCCTGCTGGAGCCCGGCCTGGCGGTGCTGGTGTTCGTGGTGGTGTCCTGGGGCTTCGGCGTGCCGGCCAACGCGCAGGGCCTGATCCTGTGCCTGCTGGTCTTCGGCCTGAGCTTCCCCGGACGTGACCGCTTTGCGCTGACGCCGCTGCGCGCCGCGGCCGCGGTGCTGGCCTCGTGGCTGCCGGTGCTGGGCCTGCTGGCGCTGGTGGGGCACGCCACGCGCAGCCTGTCGCTGTTCGACACGCCGGTGCTGGTGCTCTGGGCCGTCGCCACGCCGCTGGTGCACGTGGCGGCGCTGGTGCTCGGCCGACGCTGGCTGCAGCACAGGGCGCTGCAGCCGCGGCACCGCAGCGTGGTCGTCATCGGCGCGGGGCGGCCTGCGGCGCAGCTGGCGCGGGCGCTGCGGGCCCGTGCCGACCTGGGCCGCCACCTGCTGGGCCACTTCGACGACCGCGGTGCTGCACGCGCGCCCGGCTTGCCCGGGCCGGCGCACGATGCCGATGTCGGCACCGAGCCCTCGGCCGACGCCACGGTCGACGCCATCACCGATGCCGAACCCACCGCCGGCCCCGACGCCGGCCCCCGCCTGGGCGGCCTGGCCGATGCCGCGGCCTACGTGCGACGCCACGGCGTGAACGAGGTCCACATCACGCTGCCCCTGGGCCACCAGGCGCGCATGCGCGCGCTGCTGGCGCAGCTGCAGAACAGCACGGCCTCGATCTACGTGGTGCCCGACGTGTCGGGCGTGGCCGTGATCCAGGGGCGGCTGCAGCAGCTGGAGGGCATTCCGCTGGTGGGCATCAGCGACACGCCCTTCACCGGCACCGACCGGCTCGTCAAGCGCGCCTCCGACATCGTGCTGGCCAGCGTCATCCTGCTGCTGATCTGGCCGCTGCTGCTGGCGGTGGCCGCGGGCGTGCGCGCCAGCTCGCCGGGGCCGGTGATCTTCAGGCAGCGGCGCCACGGGCTGGACGGGCGCGAGATCGTGGTCTACAAGTTCCGTTCGATGCGCGTCACCGAGGACGGCCCGCAGCTGCGCCAGGCGCAGCGCCAGGACCCGCGGCTGACGGGCTTCGGTGCCTTCATCCGCCGCACCTCGCTGGACGAGCTGCCGCAGTTCGTCAACGTGCTGCAGGGACGCATGAGCGTGGTCGGCCCGCGCCCGCACGCGCTGGCCCACAACGAGCACTACCAGCAGGTGGTGCAGGCCTACATGGCGCGCCACAAGGTCAAGCCCGGCATCACTGGCTGGGCCCAGGTGCACGGCCACCGCGGCGAGACCGACACGGTGGAGAAGATGCAGACGCGCGTGGCCTACGACCTGGACTACCTGCGCCACTGGTCGCTGGCGCTGGACCTGCGCATCGTGCTGCGCACGGTGCGGCTGGTGTTCAGCGACGACGCAGCCTTCTAGTGCGGGTTGCGGTTCGTCCCGGGCTGCTGGTCAAGGCGTGTCCAGCAGCCAGGCGGCTTCGGTTCGATCCTGAGGGAAGGCGGCGGGGGGGGGCCGACGACGTGCACGCCACAGCGACTATCCTTCGCGCCGTCGAGGTTCTGGCAGTCCCCATCGATGAGCTTCAGCCCTGCACCACCACAGACCCTGGCCTTCCCCTTGGCGTTGCAACTGCTGGAGCGGGCGCCCTGGGGCATCTTCCTGGTCGGGGCCGATTTCCGCATCGCCTACATGAACCGCAGCGCACTGGGCGGCGCGTTCCGCAATGTGCGGGAGGTGGTCGGAAGACCGCTGGACGAGGCGATGGGCATCCTCTGGCCCGAGCCGGTCGCCGAGGAGGTCACCGGCATCTTCCGGCGCACGCTCGACACCGGCGAGCCCTTCCACTCGGACGACTTCGTCCATCGGCGCAACGATGTGGATGCCGTGGAGGGCTATGAATGGGAACTGCAGCAGGTCGATCTGCCTTCCGGCGCCAAGGGCGTCATCTGCTACTACTACGACTCGACCATCCTGCGCTCCACCGAGGCGGCTTTGCGGCGCAGCGAACGCGCCGTGCGCGAGGCGATGGACCGCAACCTCGCCATCGGCGAGGCGACGCCCGACTTCGTCTGGGTCAGCGACGCACAGGGGCGCGCGGAGTACGTCAATTCGAAGTGGATCAGCTACACGGGGTACACGCTGGAGCGGCTCAACCAGGAGGGATGGCAGGGGCTGAACCACGTCGACGACGCGCCGATGCTGGAGCGGGAGTGGGCTGCTGCATTGGCCGGGAAGCGCCCGGTCGAAGTCGAGTTTCGGTACCGTCGCCACGACGGGGTGTGGCGATGGTTCCTCGGGCGCACCGTGCCGATGCTGGACGACCGCGGCGAGATCGTTCGCTGGGTGGGCATCACCACGGACATCCATGACCGCAAGCTGATGGAAGAGGACCTGCGTGCCAAGGCGCAGGCGCTCCAGGAGGCCGATCGGCAGAAGAACCAGTTCCTGGCTACGCTGGCGCACGAACTGCGCAACCCCATGGCCACCATCCGCTATTCGGCCGCCCTGCTGCGACCCGATGCGCCTGCACCTGCACTGGCCCGTGTCCGGCAAGTCCTCGAGCGCCAGAGCGCGCAGATGGCGCGGCTGTTGGATGACCTGCTGGACATGAGCCGCATCACGCGCGATGTCGTGGAACTGCAGAAGGCACCCACTGAACTGTGCCGACTGGTGCGCGAAGCCGTCGAGGCTGCGGCTCACGAGGCTGCCGCCTGCGATCACGGGTTGCGCACTCGCCTGCCCGAGCAGGACCTGTGGGTCGAAGGGGATGCGGCACGGCTGCTCCAGGTCGTCGTGAACCTCCTGAGCAATGCGATCAAGTACACACCGAGAGGGGGCCGCATCGACGTGGTGCTGTCTGCAGATCGATCGCACGCGTGGCTCGCCGTGCGGGACAACGGCGTCGGGCTGTCAGCAGACATGCTGCCGCGGCTGTTCCAGCTGTTCTCCCAACTCCACCGCGACCTGAAGGTGTCCAGCAGCGGTCTGGGCATTGGGCTGTGCGTGGCCAAGCGCCTGGTGGAACTGCACGGAGGCCACCTGGAGGCGGTCAGCGAGGGCCTCGGTCGCGGGGCGGAGTTTCGCGTGCAACTGCCCTTGTGCGAGGGGCTGGCACCGCCTGTGGCAGCGTCGTCCGGAACGCACCGCGGTCGGCCTCGCAGGGTGCTCATCGTCGACGACAACGAGGACGCGGCACGCACCTTGGCGGACCTGCTCGTCACCGAAGGCCACGACATCCGCGTGGCCCTGTCCGGCGCGAGTGCGATCGAGAGCGCGCTTGCCTTCGGCCCCGAGGTCGTGGTGCTCGACATCGGCCTGCCCGACCTCGATGGCATGCAGGTCGCGCGCCGCCTGCGTGAGGACACCAGGACGCGGCACGCCTTGCTGATCGCGGTCACGGGCTGGGGGCAGGAGGGCGATCGCGAGCGCACCGCCATGGCCGGCATCGACCTGCACCTCGTCAAGCCCGTGGACCCGCAGCTGTTGATGGAAGCCGTTTGCAGCCATCGCCCGGCCTGATCGCCGTGCGTCGCGATGAGATCGAGGATTCCCTCGCGAACCGCCCGCGAATGACAGTTCTCAGGCGACGAGTCCAAGCTTCGCTTCGGCTCAACGCCGCCAGCAGCGGTCCTTCGTGAAAGCCAGCTTCTTGGGGTCGCAGAGCGATCACGAAGCAGTCTTTTCACCAGGAGCGTTCAAGGACGAGGCCGATGATGGGAAGTGCTTCGCCTTTGTCCACGACGTTCACACCCCGCCGCGGATCGAATTCCCGCGAACCACCGCTGGGGCCGCCATAGACGTTGATGACGTCCAGGAACCCGACAAGGTCCACCGGGCCGAGATTCCGCCGGTAGTCGATCCGGACATTGAGCGAGTGAAGGTCTTCCAGGCGAAGCGCGTTCCGCCGCGTCAGTTCCTTCGAGTAGCGCGGCGGCTGACCGGGTCCCAGCACGTCACTGTGGATGGTGAAGTCGTCCGTGGGTCGCCCGGAGGCCCACTTCCAGCGCCCACCCACTTTCCAGCGGTCGTTGATCTGCCAGCTGCCGCCGATGGAGAAAAAGTGCTTGCGGTTGAAATCGGCGTCGTAGTCACCGGATCCATCGTTGCCATTGATGCGCGCCTTGTTGTAGGCGTAGACGGCATTCCCGGACCAGCCCCCCGCAAAGCGCCGTGACAGCACGACATCCAGGCCGAGATTCGTGCCTGTCCCGTCGTTGGTGACCCGGCCACTGCTGCGTTCCTGATCGACGACGAGATCATTCAGCCGCTGGTAGTACGGCTCGACGAGCAGCGACCAGTTCGGACCGAAGTACCGCTCGAACCCCACACTCACGTGAGTGACTCGCTCGTTCTTGATACCGAAGTTCTCCGGGCTGGCCGCACGGACCAGAAAGCGCGGCGACTGATAGAACACGCCCGCAGTGGCCGACACCCGCATGCCCGGCTCCAGGCGCCAGTTCGCCGCCAGCCGTGGAGAAACGAGCGATTCGTCCGAAAAGCCATCGCGATCGTAGCGAAGCCCTGCTCTCAGATCCCAGCGATCGAAATCGAACACCTGCTCGCCGTAGGCGGCGTAGCTGTTTCTCTTGACCTTGTAAACCGAGTTGAAACGATCCGGTGTCAACGTGATGTACTGCTGGCCGGGCGGACGCGGGTCGGTCGTTCGATAGACGAACCGGTCCCAGTCCTCCCTGAGCAAAGTCGAATAGTCGACATCGGTCTGCCAGACGCGCAGCCCGGCCGATGCCTGGCCGAAACGGTTGCGGGTCACGTAATCGCTGTGCAAGCCGCTCTCGGTTTCCTTCTCGGTGACGGTGAGCAAGCGTTCGCGCACCGGGACACCCGAGGCCGGGGTACCTTTCGGCACGAGGTCTGGATAGGCCTCGCCCTCGGCTGAGCTCTTGTTGTTCGCGCGGCGGTAGATTTGGTTGGTCCACTTGCCGTCCGCGCCGACGCGGCGGCGCCAGGTCAGCCCCACCAGGGACAGGTCCTGCTTGGTGTCGATCAGCGACACGTCCTCGAAGTTCGGAGAGGCGAGAACGTTGTCGACATTGCGCGTGTATTTCTCCGGCGCGACGATGCCGAGAAATTCGATCTTGTTGTCAGGGTCGAGGGAAGTCACCGTCTTGAGCACGACATCGGTCAGCTTCGGCTGGCCGATGTCCAACTCCTCGATCGTCCTGAAGACGCGGCCGAAATCGAACTGGCGCGCCGTGAAGAACAGGGTCGTACCACGATGGATGCCGCTGGGACCCTCGTAGCTGAATTCGAGCCCTGCGATGTCCACCCGCAGACTGGCGCTCGGCGTCGGGCTGCCGCCAGCGACGTCGAGCTTCAGCAAGGAGCCCGAGCGCCCTCCGTACGCCGCGCTCCAACCGCCGGGCGAGAACTCCGCACGCGCGATGGAGTTCGGCGCGAAGATCGAGTAGCGACCGCCGCCACCGATGTCCTCCTCCTCGCCGACTGTCTGGTCGAAGTGAACCACACGATCCAAGGGCATCCCGTCAACCAGAATCAGGTTGTCTCGGGGTCCACGGCCGCGCACCGAGAAACTGGCGAACTCGCCGTCGGGTATCAGCCCCGGCAGGCCGTCCAGCGCGCGCAGCACATCACTGCCTGTGCCAGGCGCACTGCGCAGTTCCTCTCGGTTCAGCAAGGAGTTGCTGACGGCGCCATACGGATCGGCAGTCTGCGCGCGGCCCACAACCACGACTTGCTGGACCGCGTCCGCGCGGGCCAGCATCTCGAGGCTCAGCGGCGTGACCTTGCGGGCGACGACACGTACGCTGGGTTCGCTGACTGCAATCAGGCCGGGGCCGTCTGCCGTGACTGCATAGAGCCCCGCGTCAAGGCCCGTTAGGTCGACGGTTCCGGTGGCGTCCGTGCGACGGGCCATGGCGTTGCCGACGCGGCCGGTCACGGTCACGGACACGCCCTCGAGAGGTCGCTGTGTCTCCTTGCTGGCGACTGAAATGCGCATCCCGCCCGCTTCGCTTTGCGCCATCGCGGCAGTCGATGCGCAGAAGACCAGCAGCGCTGCGAACAGCCGGATGATTTGTTTCATTGAGGTCTGCTCGTTGCGCTGGGCGCGGTTTGCACGAAGGCTGCATGCGACGAAGGTCGGAACCATGGGTGGCGAGGAAGAGTCGGTCGGGTCGCCCGATCCTAGGAGGCTGCCCGTGAACCAAACGTCACACGGCGCGGCGGTGCGCCGCACAGCGCAGCCGTACCATCGCACCCTCATCGTCGTCGCAACTTCACCATGCGGGTACTCTTGCTCGAAGACAGCCTGGCCCTGGCCGGTGCCGTGTCGGACTACCTGGAGGTGCGGGGCTGTGCGGTCGAACTCGCCTTTCATGGACAGGCGTTTCTCGATCTGGCGAAGGTCGCGGAATTCGATGTCTACGTTCTCGACGTGGCTGTTCCGGGCATCGACGGGCTGGACGTCTGCGAGCGCCTGCGCACACAGATGCGCGACGAAACGCCGGTGATCTTTCTGACCGCACGCGATACGCTGCAGGACAAGAAGGCGGGATTTGCACGCGGCGCCGACGACTACCTCGTGAAGCCGTTCGAGATGGAAGAACTCTTCTTTCGTCTGCAGGCGCTCACGGCAAGAGGGCGACGGCCCCAGGTATCGACGCAGGTGCTGGGCGAAGTGATGCTCGACCACGCCGCAGGCATCGTGGTGCGCAACGGCCGCCGCATCCGGCTTCACGAACTGCAGTTGAGGGTCCTGAAGATCCTGGCTGCCCGTTCACCGCTGACCGTGGAGCGCGCCGTCCTCGAAAGGCAACTGTGGGGCGACAACGTTCCAGACAGCGATGCGCTGCGCACCCACATCTACCGACTGCGCAATGCGCTGACTCTCCCCGGGGAACGAGAGTTGATCGAGACGGTTCATGGCAAGGGGTGGCGCTTTGTCAGGTGACAGCACCTTCCAGCGGCGCTTGCGCTGGGCGTTCATGCGCTTCGCCGGGGCGACCGCGCTGCTCTATGGCTTCCTGACCTACCTCGTCTTGCTCGGGACCGAAGAGTTCCTGCTGCGCCGCTACCTGGGCGCGGTGGTCGAGCAGGCGATCGCGCAGATCGAGCGCCCGGGCAAGGACGGTACCGTGCCGAGCATGGTGGAGCGGGTTCAGGCGCTCGCGCAGCCCCCGCTTCACGGCGCCCTTCTTGCATCGGGCGTCGAGGTCGTGCGCGTTTACGTGCGCGCCTCACCGGACCTGCCGGCCTGGGCGGCGGCCTACGGGCCGGGCACGCACCGCCGGCTCGACGACGGCGGGATGGTTCGGGTCGTCCCGATCATGGGCGGCAGCGACACGCTCTATGCGGTCATCGATGGCGACGGGATTCTCGACATCGACGACTACGAGCCCTACGCGCTGCTCGCATTGCTGCTGATCGGCGCGGCCGTGACGGCCCTGAGCGGCGCCGTCGGTGGCATGTTCGCCCGCCAGCTCGCAATGCCGCTGGCCACCTTGACGCGGGAGGTGAACGGCCATCGCGAAGGGCCGGTGGAGTTCTCGGGTGCCCAACGAGGCGACGAAGTGGGAGCGCTCAGCCGCGGCTTCGCTGCCCTGGTGGCTCGGCTCAGCGACTATCTTCAACGCGAACGGGAGTTCACGCGCTTCGCCAGCCATGAGCTGCGCACGCCTGTGGCAGTGTTCAAGAGCAGCCTCGCCTTGTTGCGTGCAACGGACGAAGAGCCCGTGCGCGAACGGGCGCTGGCGCGCATGGACCAGAGCGCCAACGACATGGCAGATCTGGTCGCTGCGCTCCTTGCGCTCGGGCGCGGCCCTGAGGACCCGGGAGACCGCGAAGCCCAAGCGTTGGACGTCGCGCCGATCATCGAAGACCTGCTCGAACGGCTCGCCCCATTGGCCACGCAGAAGGGGCTGCGGATCGAGCGGCAGCTGGATGCGCAAGCGCGCGTGTGGGCCGCGCCGGGCCTGGGCCCGGTCCTCATCGACAACCTGCTGCGCAACGCCGTGGCCTACGCCGACACCTGGATCGTGGTGCGGGCGGACGCACGGGGTGTCGAGATCGAGAACGATGTGCGGGAAGAGCCGCACGGTTCTTCCTCGACAGGGTATGGGCTGCAGATCGTCTCGCGCATCTGCGAGCGGCAGGGCTGGGCATTCGCGTGTGAGAGCCAGGGCGGACGCTTCGCGGCGCGTGTGGCGTTCCTGGCAACGTCCGGAACGGCCGGCAGTTATGTCAGCGGCGCTCCTGGGGTGAAGCTTCAGCAGGTTGCTGCGGCTGTGCACCCTGAGAGACGTTGAGGGACTGCAACGACTGGAGATCGCCAGACCGCCATTCGACTGGGCAGCCCGGTCCGGATGGCGGGTGCGCGCGGTCCGTTCCGCGATCTGCGCCCAGGATTCCTGCGCCATAGCCGCCGAGGTGTGCCTTCTGCCGCAGACCTCCTCCAGGTTCTCGCGTGGGGTATCGACCGGCAGATGGAAGGCGGCGGGTTCGGGATTGCCGCTGTCCGTTCAGGGTCGGCCACTGCCGACCGCGGACGTCGGCTTTCCGGTCGCTCCACCGGGGCTGCATCTTTCCGGCGGTGAGATCGCGCGCCCGACCGGCGCTGGCCGGCCCTCAACCGACATTCCCCGCCTTGAACCTGCCGCGCGGAAGCAGATGGTCGGACACCCGTACGTGGGCCGCCAGCCGCAGCCGCATCCTCAACCGCGGTCGGCGCGGGGGGCGCGGCCACCACTGCTGGTGGCGGTACCGCTGGCGTTGCCACCGTTGCCCATCATGCCGCCGCTGCGGTTGTCCGGGGTACGGCCCATGTTCTGGTCACCCGGCGTCACGGCGGCGCTGGCGGCGCGGCCGGCGGCGTTGCCCGTGTCGCGCGCAGCTTCCTCCGCGGTTCGGCCAGTGGTCTGTGCTGCCGCCATGCTGGCCAGGCTGCAGGCGGTGATTGCGACAAACAGCTTCAGATGATCGTGCATGGTTTGCTTTCAAAAGGTTAGAAGATTCCCAGATGGCAGACGGCATGCCGGGTCCCGGCCTGTACGACCGACGAGCCGGCCTGCGTTGGTGACACGAGGCACGAATTCGGCGTGCAGGGCTGGTCAGGCTTGCGGGTCGTCGATGAGTTCCTGGATCTCCCCGGCACAGCGGCCCAGGACGGCTTGCAGAAACGGCGCGGTAGCGCCTGTCATGCCCGCGGCCACGTCGGAGGGCGTGCCCGTCGCAACGACCCGTCCGCCTTCGCTGCCCGCACCCGGCCCCATGTCGATGACCCAGTCGCTGGCGGCGACGACGCGCATGTCGTGCTCGACCAGGACCACCGTGTTGCCGGCATCGACCAGCGTGTGCAGTTGCACCATCAGCCGATCCACGTCGGCCGGGTGCAGCCCGGTGGTGGGCTCGTCAAGGACGTACAGCGTGTGCCCATGCTGTGCGCGCTGCAGCTCGTTGGCCAGCTTGATGCGTTGCGCTTCGCCGCCGGAGAGTTCCGTGGCGGGCTGGCCGAGCCGAAGGTAGCCCAGGCCGATGCCTTGCATCAGCTCGAGCGGGCGTCGCAGCGCCGCGTCCTCGGTGAAGAAGCCTGCCGCCTCGTCCACCGTCATGCGCAGCACGTCGGCGATGGTCTCGCCCCGCAGCGTCACCTGCAAGGTCTCGGCGTTGTAGCGATCGCCTTGGCAGGCAGGGCACGGCGAGTAGACGCTGGGCATGAAGAGCAACTCGACGCTGACCAGGCCCTCGCCGTCGCAGGTGGCGCAGCGTCCCTTGCTGACGTTGAAGGAGAAGCGGCCGGCGTCGTAGCGCCGCTCTCGGGCTGCCGGGGTCGCGGCGAACAGCTTGCGGACGTGATCGAACAGCCCGGTGTAGGTGGCCAGGTTCGAGCGCGGCGTGCGCCCGATCGGCTTCTGGTCGACCGTCACCAGGCGGCGCACGCCGCGCAGGCCGCGGTCGATGCGCCCGGCCGTCAACCCCGGCAGCACAGCCTCCAGCATCTCGGCGGGCTCGTCTGAAGCGGGACCGGCCTGTGCGGCGCTGTTGTCACCGAGCGCGGCGGTGACCAGTTCAACCAGCGCCAGGCTGACCAGGCTGGACTTGCCCGACCCCGACACCCCCGTCACGGCCGTCATCACACCCAGGGGAATCCGCGCCTCCAGTCCGGTGAGGTTGTTGCAGTGCAGCCCCTTGAGTTGCAACCAGGCCCGCGGCTCGCGCTGGCGGCTGCGCGGCGGCTGCGGATCGAACAGGTAGCGCGCCGTCTGCGACGCCGCAATCGCTCGCAGTCCGGCGGGTGGGCCGCTGTAGAGCACCTGCCCGCCGTGCACGCCCGCCGCCGGCCCGACATCGACGATCCAGTCGGCGCGGCGCAGGGTGTCGACGTCATGCTCCACCACGAACAGCGAATTGCCGGCACGCTTCAGCCGCTGGAGTGCCGACACGAGCGCATCGCCGTCGGCGGGATGCAGACCCGCCGTCGGCTCGTCCAGCACGTAGACCACGCCAAAGAGATTCGAGCGGATCTGCGTGGCAAGGCGCAGGCGTTGCAGTTCGCCCGGGGACAGGGTCGGCGTGCTGCGCTCCAGCGTCAGGTAGCCCAGCCCCAGGCCCTGCAGGGTGTGCACACGGTCGAGCACGTCGCGCGCCAGGCGCTGCGCCGCGATTTGCTTCTCCTGCGAGAGGTTGGCCGTGCGGCGCACGTCGGGCGCGGCGCTGTGCGCTGAACCGCCGGCAGCCACCCGGCGGGCGGTGTCCGCCTGGGCCGCGGCCCGACTGAGCGTGGTGCCGGCCGCGGGCTTGCTCAGCGCGCCATCGGCCGCCGGGCGCAGCACCTCTGCCAGGCGTGTCAGCGGCAGGCGGCTCATCTCGGCGATGTCCAGACCGGCGAACTTCACGCGCAGCGCCGCCTGGGTCAGTCGCTTCCCGTGGCAGTCGGGACAGTCGCGGGCCACCATGAAGCGAGACACCCGCTTTTTCATCAGCGCGCTGTGGGTCGTTGCAAAGGTCTGCAGCACGTAGCGCCGGGCGCCGGTGAAGGTGCCCTGGTATCTGGGCTCGGCTTTGCGGCGCAGCGCCGCCTGCGTCTGCTGCGGTGTCAGGCCGGCATACACCGGCACCGTCGGACGGTCTTCGGTGAACAGGATCCAGTCGCGGTCCTTCTTCGGCAAGTCGCGCCAGGGCGTGTCGACGTCGTAGCCCAGCGTCACCAGGATGTCGCGCAGGTTCTGGCCGTGCCAGGCCGGCGGCCAGGCCGCGATCGCGCGCTCGCGGATCGTCAGCGTGTCGTCGGGAACGAGGGTCTGCTCGGTCACGTCGTGGATGCGCCCGAGACCGTGGCAGGTCGGACACGCGCCCTGAGGCGTGTTCGGGGAGAAGTCCTCGGCGTACAGCATCGGCTGTCGGGCCGGGTAGCTGCCGGACCTGGAGTACAGCATCCGCAGCAGATTGGACATGGCCGTGACGCTGCCCACCGACGAACGTGTGCTCGTGGCACCGCGCTGCTGCTGCAGCGCCACCGCAGGCGGAAGCCCCTCGATGCTGTCCACGTCCGGGACGCCCACCTGGTCGATCAGCCGCCTGGCGTAGGGTGAGACCGACTCGAAGAAGCGCCGCTGCGATTCTGCGTACAGCGTTCCGAAGGCCAGCGACGACTTGCCGGAGCCGGAAACCCCGCTGAACACCACCAGCGCATCTCGCGGCACGTCCACATCGATGCTCTTGAGGTTGTGCTCGCGGGCGCCGCGCACGCGCACGAAGCCCTCGACATCGATCCCAGCCACGGTGTGTTTCACAGACCACGCCAGCAAGCGAGGTGCCCGAGGCGGGGCCACGGGGCGGATCGGTCGCATTCATCGAACGGGGCCGGCTCGAAGCCTACGCAGCGGACCATCGGCGCTGCATCGAAGCGCTGGTCGGCCGCACCGCTGCCCGGGCCGATGCCCGAGCAGCAACCCGCACCTCAAGCCGACGGGCTGCGGGCGCGCACCGGGGCCGCGCCCTGGGCCGGGCGCGCGCTGCGCCCGGCCGCCGCCAGCGGTGCCGTCGCGCTGCGCGGCCGCCAGTCGGCAAAGGCCAGCCCGAGCGAGAACCACAGGTAGACCTGCGCCGGCTTGGGCATGTAGTACGCCGTGGTGGCGGCCATCACCAGCATGCCCCACAGCGCGAAGCGCGAGCCCATGAAGAAGCTGCGCATGTCGGGGTGCAGCGCCGGGTCCACCGCCAGCGTGCGGTAGCGCCGCAGGTGACCCACGAAGACCCACACGAAGGCCGCAAAGCCGAACAGCCCCAGGTCCATCAGCACCTCGAGGTAGATGTTGTGCGGGTGGTCGGCCTTGTAGCGGCCCAGCGCCACGGCCTGCGACCACTGCGTGGAGCCCAGTCCGCTGCCGACCCAGGGGCTCTCCAGCACCTCGGGCGCGAGCAGCGTCCAGCCGTACACGCGGCCGGCGGTCAGGTCGTCCTTGGACACGTTGCTGGTGTCGCTGAGGGCGCCCTCGCGCAGCCCGGTGCTGAAGCGGTCCTGCAGCGCGTCGGGCGCGGCCAGCAGGAAGACGGCCACGGCCACCGCGCTGACCAGCATCGTCTTCACGCGCCGGTGGTAGACGAGGAAGGCGCCGACGCCGATCAGCCAGGCCAGCAGCCCGCCGCGTGAAAACGTCAGCAGCAGCGCCAGCGTGACGATGCAGAACGAGGCCCCGGCCAGCAGCCGCAGCGCACGGCTGCCGCCGCCCTGCCGGCCGCCGCCGGCCACGAACAGCAGCGGCCCGCTGGCCAGCGCCAGCTGCATGCCAAATTCGTTGGCGTGCATGCCGCGCGGCGCCATGAACTCGCGGTCCTGCGCCAGCTGTGCAAAGGAGCCGGGGTAGACCGCCACCGTGGCCATCACGGCAAAGGCCGGCAGCAGCGCCGAGAACGCCAGCAGGGCGATGAACCCCTCGGGCCGGCGGCTGTGGCGCACGGCATTGGCGAGCAGGAACGCGAAGCTGAAGTAGTAGAGGATGGGCTTGACGTAGCGGTTGATCGCGTAGGCCATGGGCTCGTAGATCTCGCGCGCGTTCTCCACGTCGGGGTAGTTGCGCACGCCCTCGGGGATGTGCGGCCACGCGATCAGGATCCCCAGCGTGGTGGGCAGCCAGAAGCCCCACACCAGCCGCGAAGGCAGCCAGGTGACGCCGGACGCCTGGCCGCGCAGCGCTGCCGTGGCACCCTGCGCAAAGGCGGCGCGCAGCGTGAACGAGGCCAGCGTGGCCAGCGTCAGGAAGTTCACCACGTTGAGGCCGCGGATCGGCGGCAGCATGGTGGCGACCGGCAGCACCAGCGCCAGCAGCAGCACGCCGATGCGGTAGTCCCAGAAGATCAGTGGCAGCGGCGCCAGCGCGGCCACCAGCAGCAGCATGCGGCCTTCGAGCACCGGCGTGGCGGCGCCCAGCACCGCGGCCATCATCAGCGCCGCCAGCACCGGCAGCCATCGCGGCAGCGGCGTCATGGCCGGGGTGCCGCAGGGCGGCTGTCGGTGAGGTCGACAGGGGCGGGCAGCAGGATGTCGCGCAGCGCAATCGCACCCAGCGCAATCTGCACGGCACCGGTGCAGATGTAGGCCCAGAGCACACCGTCGACGCCCTGCGCGGGCACGAGCAGCCGTGTCAGCAGCAGGAAGACCAGCGAGGCCACCACCTGGTTGGTGATGAAGGCCGCGGTGCGCATCGAGGCCACCAGCGCCATCGAGAAGATCCAGCCGCCCATCTTCAGCACGTCACCCACCAGCTGCAGCGGCAACAGGTGCACCACCGGCTCGAAGCTCGCGCTGAACACGGTGTGAACGATGGGCGACCGCAGCAGGTAGATGCCCAGCCCCAGCGTGGCAGTGGCGCCGGTGGCGGCCAGCACGCTGCGCAGGATGTGGCGGCGCAGCGCCGGCGCGTCGTTGGCACGCTCGCCCATGGTGGGCATGAAGTACAGCGTGATCGACGCGATGATGGCCGCCTGGTACACCTCCGACAGCCGCCAGGTGGCCTGCCACAGGCCGGCCATCTCCAGGCTGTACTCGCTGGCCAGCGTGTCGCGCACCAGGATCAGCACCAGCGGCGGCAGCATGCCGTTGACGAGCAGCATCGGATAGAAGCTGGCCAGGCGACGCGCCGCACCGGGGTCGAAGGCGCCGATGAAGTCGCGCAGCTTCACGGCGCGCGATCGCCGGTGCACCACCACGGCGCTGACCGACGCCGCCAGCAGCAGCACCGTGAACGAGGCCCACAGCGCGCCGGTCAGGCCCCACGCCAGCGTGGACGATGCAAAGATCAGCAGCCCCATCACCGTGGTCATGATGCTGGCGTGGCCGATCAGGCCGTACTCCTTGGCCACCGACAGCGCCCCGTTCAGCAGATCGCCCAGCACCGCCGCGCCCACGGCCAGCCCGGCCACCGCCACCATCCACTGGTACTGCAGGCTGGTCAGCAGCCAGCCCGAGATCCAGGGTGAGGCCAGCGCCAGTACCACCGCCAGCACCACCGCCAGGCCGAGCGCCATCCACAACGCGGTGGCATAGACACGGTGTCGATGCGCCGGGTCGTCGGCGTGCTCGGAGGCCAGCCGCGTGGTGCCGGTCACCAGGGCCTGGCCGAGCATGCTCTGGAGCATGCTCAGGAAGTTGGCGAACTGCGCCACCAGCGCCAGGCCCGAGGGGCCCAGGATGACGGCGGTGATCTTGATGCTGATGAAGCTGCACACCAACCGCACGGCGGCAATGCTGCCGCCCCAACGGAAGGCGCTGACGATCAGGCTCGAGGCCGATTTGTCGCGCTGCATGCAAAGCCTTTCATGGACATCTCTCCTGGGGAATGCGCCGTTCAGGACAACAGCGCCTGCTCGAACACCGACTGATACCGGTCGACCGCACGCGCCATCGTGTGGTGCCGCGTGTAATGCGCCTGGCAGGCCTGGCTGGCCTGCTGCCAGGCCGCCTCGTCGCGACACAGACGGCCCAGGTGGTCGACCATCTCGTCCAGGTCGGCGCAGGCCAGCGTGCCGGTCAGGCCGGGCGCCGATTCCGGCCGCACGAACGACAGCGTGGGCACGCCGCGCAGCCAGGCCTGCAGGAACGTGTTGGGAAAGCCCTCGTACTCCGAGGTGTTGATCGACAGCGCCGCACCGTCGAACCAGGCCCCCACGCGGTGGTAGGGCACGTGCCCCGTCATCGCCAGGTTGGGCACGTCGCGTGCCTGCTCGGCGATGCGGTTGAAGTAGTCCTTAGCGTCGGGCGTGAAGCCGGGGCCGCCGACCATCACGAAGCGGCGCTGCGGCACGCGACGGGCCAGTTCGATGAATCGATCGGGCCGCTTCAGCGGCTTCACGGTCGCCACCCAGATCACCGGGCCGTCGAAGGCGCCGGGCCGCGCCCCGGGTTCCTCGTAGCCGTTTTCGATGAGATGGCCGTCGCGCTTGAAGTGCGTCTTGAGCAGGTCCTGCTGGGCCACGTTCTGCACGATCACGGCGTCGGCCGAGCGCAGGCCCAGCCGGTACATCAGGGCATGCTGGGGCGGCATGCCGGGCAGCGGCCCGCGCACGAAGTCCATGTCGCTGGCGCCGGCAAACACGAAGCGCGCCCGCGACAGGCGGGCGTACAGCGCGGCGGCGGCGGCCGGCTCGCCGGCGGTCTGCACGAAGACGATGTCGGGGTCGATGCGGCGCAGCCGCTGCGTGATGTCGGTCATGCGCGGGTACACGAAGCGCAGGCCGCGCACACCGCGTCGGGCCGGCGCGGGCACCTTGTAGAGCGTGATGCCGTCGCAGTCGACGACGTCGGGCTGGCCATGGTCGCCCACCAGCACCGACAAGCGGTGGCCGGCGCGGTGCAGTGCACGGATCTGCACGCTCTGCTGCACCTCGGCACCGCCGACGAAGTCGACACCGCTGTCGGGCACCATCACCGGGTAGATGTGGAGCGCGACGAAGCACAGGTGCATCGGTTGCACGCCGCTCGAGGGCGTTCCTTCCTGTGGTGCGCCGCGGTGGTGGCCACGCTGCTCGCGCCCAGCTTGGGCCTGCATGTTCAAGCCGCCACCTGCAAGGCCACGGGGCCGGGGGCGGCCATCCAGGCCTGCCGGAACTCGGCCAGCGTCATGCCGGTGAAGTGGCGCGCCACGGCGTCGAAGAACGCGCGCAGGTCGCTGTACAGGCCGTCGATGGCGGCCTCGTTGCGGAACAGCGGGCTGCCGCCGGGCATCAGTTCCGACGAGTGCAGCACCATCTCGAGACAGGGCCGGTTCTCGGCAACGCCCTCGTCCACCACGGCGAGCATGTGCGTGAGGTTGCGCCCGTCGGGGTACAGCCACAGCTGCGGCGGCTTCCAGCGCCAGGCCCAGCGCCGCAGCCCCGGCATGCTGTGGGCAAAGGGCACCAGCCGGTGCAGCGTGTCGGACACGATCGAGACCGGCAGCTCCAGCAGCGGCGATTCGCCGTCGCGGTCGATGTGCTGCAGGTCCATCCAGTAGGGGCGCGACGGGAAGCGCCGGTAGTCGGTGCCGCCGCATCCGCCGGGGGCGCCGGGGGTGCGCGTCCACGACACGTGCGGCGTCACCGAGCAGTCGACCCGGTAGCCGTGGCGCACCAGCAGCTGCGCATAGGTGGCGTCCAGGGCCCAGCGGCCGGCGCGGTGGCTGAGCAGTTCACATTCGAAGCGGTCGTGCAGCAGCCGCGTCATGTGCACGATCTTGGCTTCCATCAGCTCGGGCGGGTACTCCACCAGGAAGGGCTGGTAGTGGAAGTCGTCGGCGGTCAGCGGCACCAGCGGCGGGCAGTTCCAGGCATGCAGGTGCATGCCGATCTCGCCGGCGCCGCGCCGCAGCAGGTCGCGGGCGAAGCTCACGAAGACGGGGCAGTTCGCCATCTCGTGGTTCACGAGCCAGGTGGGCCTGAAGCCGTAGTCCTCGCACAGGCGCTGGAAGCGCGGCAGGTGGCTGGCGTTGTGCGTGGTGATCTGGCGCGGGCGCGACCAGAGGTCGTCACCCTCGGTGTCGATGGTGATCAGGAAGGCGGGGCGGTCCAGCGACACGGCCGTCGACGCCGGGGAGCGGTTGAGCAGGCGCATGGCGGGCACCCCTCAACGGCTGGCCTGGCCGGCTGCGCCGGCAGGCCCCGCAGCGGCCGCGGGGCCTGCCGGGCCTGCGGAAAGCGGCCGCGCGCCGGCCGGCGCGAGGGCCTCGATGTACGGCGCCAGCACCTTGTCGTCGCCGTAGTGCAGGTCCATGAAGCTCAGGCAGGCCTCGCTGGTGGTCTGCCAGGCGGCTTCCTGGCGTGCGTAGCGTTCCACCTCCAGCGCCATCTCCTCCATCGAGCTGATCGTCCTGCCCAGGCCGCGGCGCGCGATCACCGCGTCGGGGTCGAAGAAGGCCACCGTCGGCGTGCCGCGGCGCCAGGCCTGCAGGTACGAATTGGGGAAACCTTCGGAGTCCGAGGTGTTGACGAACACACGCGCCCGTTCGTAGAACGCGTTGACGTCGTGGTACGGCACCGCGCCGTGGAAGTGCACGTTGGGCAGCGCCGCGGCGCGCGCCTTGATCTCCTGGAATTGCGACTCGTTGCCGGCCTGCGTGCCGCCGATCATGTGGAACTTCAGCTGCGGCAGCTGCGCCGCCAGGTCCAGCAGCAGGTCGGGCCGCTTGAAGCTGCGGATGTTGTTGACCCACAGCACGTCGATGTCGCGCGACGCATAAGCCAGCGGCTGCTGCCGCGGCTCCACCAGCATGGCCGCCAGCGCGCTGTGCAGCTGGTAGTTCTGGCGCAGCGCGCGCTGCTGCTGCACACTCTGCGCCAGGATCACGTCGGCGCGCCGCAGGCCCCACTCGTAGATCTTGCGGTCGCGCCAGTACTGGATCAGCAGGTTGTCGGGCTCGCAGTCCCGGTCATGGGCGATGCGGAACACCACACGCCGGCCGTGCCGCGCCGCGTGGTGGGCCGTCACGCCCAGCGTCATGCCGGCGCAGCTGACGTAGTAGACATCGGCATCGGCGCGCTGCAGCGCACGCCACAGGCGCGTCAGCCGCGGGTGCACGAAGCGCAGCACCGGGATGCCGTCGTGCGGGCCGAAGGCCTTGTGCAGCGTGATGCCGTCGACCACCATGCCGTCGGGCTGCCCGAGATCGCCCACCACCATCGAGACCTCGAAGCCCCGGCGCATCAGCGCGCGCGCCAGCAGCGTGTGCTGCACCTCTTCGCCGCCCACGATGTGGCGGTTGTGCTCGCGCGACAGCACCGGCAGGTTGCCGATGCCGACGAAGCAGATGCGCAGCGGTCGCCCGTGCGCGGTGCTGCCACCCGCGGGGCGGTGGGGGCCCGGCGGCCGGTCGGCCGGTGGCTTGTCGGGAGGGGCGGTCTTGGCGGATGGGTTCATGGCGACGCAGCCGTGCTGGGTGTTCGGTGAGGGGCTTGAAGGGGTTCAGAAGTCGTTGAGCACCAGGCCGACCAGGGCCTCGGGCGGATCGGACAGGGCCTCGACCAGGGCCTGCAGCCGCGCCACGCGCGACGCGTCGCGGCGCGCCACCAGCACGGCCGCGCCGCAGCGCTCGGCAATGACCTGCGCGTCGGTGCCGAAGATCGCGGCCGGCGTGTCCACCACCACGTGGTCGAAGCGCGCCACCAGCTGCGCCAGCACGTGCGCAAAGGCCGCGCGTTCCATCAGCTCCAGCGGGTTGGGCGGCGTGGTGCCGGCCGGCAGCAGATACAGGCCGGGCACGCCGCTGACGGCCTGCACCGCGGCCGGGTAGGCGCCGTCCAGCATCAGCGACGACAGGCCCGCCGTGTTGTCGACGCCGAAGACCTCGTGCAGGCGGGGGTGGCGCAGGTCGGCGTCCAGCACCACGGTGCGGGCGCCGGTCTGCGCCAGCGCCACCGCCAGGTTGGCCACCAGGAAGGTCTTGCCATCGCCCGAGTCGGGGCTGACCACGGCCAGCGCATGCCCGCCGCCGTGGGCACGGAAGACACGCCGCAGCACCTGGCTGCGGATCGCCCGCACCGCTTCGGCCTGCGGCGACATCGGGCGCGAGAGCATCACCAGTTCGGTCAGCACGCCGGTGTCGGCGCCGGGCATGCAGGGGTAGTCGAACTGCCGCGCCAGCGCGGCCAGCACGGCCTCGGGCGAGGCATGGCCGAGCTGGATCGCGGCCTCGCCGAAGCGCAGGTTGCGTTGCCGAGCGCCGGCGGCGATCTCCTGCATCTGCTCGGGGCTGAGGCCGAGCATCTCGGCCAGCAGCTCGCCGATGCGGCGGCGCGAGACCACCTTGGCGCCGTGTTCGTTGTCGATGACGACCGTGTCGTCGTCGGCCAGCGAGGGATCGTCAGGAAGGTCGAGCACGGGGCTGGCGCGCCAGGTCTTCATGAATGTCCTTTCGAGGTGACGGTGGAGGCGGTGAGTCGTGGCAGCGATCGGGCCGACACCAGCGGCGCGCGGCGCACCATGAAGTCGCCCTTGGCATGGGGCTTGGGCAGCACGCCCAGCACCTTGAGGCCGAGCGTGGCCGCCGCGGCCTGCTCGGTGCGCAGGCGCGGGTCGGCCATCTCGAAGGCGATCACCGCGGCCAGCGCCAGCAACGCGCCCAGCACGGCGGCCAGCGCGGTGGTGATCAGCACGCGTGGCGACGACGGTGTCAGCGGCGCGCTGGCCTGTGCGAGCACACGCGTCTGGCCCTGCGTGGCATGGCTTTCCAGGCTGGCCTGGTTCAGCTTGGCGAGCACGCTTTCATAGGCGCGCTGCGCGTTCTCGGTGTCGCGCAGCAGCACCTGGCCCTCGTCGCGCACCGACTTCAGCCGCAGCACCTTGGCGCGCTGCGCCTCCATCGAGCCGCGCAGCTCGGCCTCGCGCTGCATGTTGATGCTGTTGATGACGCTCACGCCGCCGGCCACGCGGCGGGTCTCGGTCTCCAGGCGCTGGCGCAGCAGCGAGATCTGGTTGCGCGCCTCCTGCACCTGCGGGTGGGCGTCGCCCAGGCGCCCGTTCAGCTCCTGCAGGCGGCCTTCGGCCCGCAGCAGCTCGTTGCTGATGTTGGCCACCGCGGGGCTGGACATCACCTCGGGCAGCCGGTTGGCGCCGACGCCCTGGGCCTGGGCCTGGCGGCTGCCGGATTCGGCCACCAGCGACTGCATCACCGTGAGCTGCGACGACAGCTCGTTGAGCCGCGAGCTCTCGATGTCGAGCCGGTCGTCCGACACGACGATGCCCTTCTCCCGCTGGAACGACGCCAGCCGGGCCTGCGCGGCCTCGAGGTCGCTGCGCGCGCTCTTGGCGCGGGCTTCGAAGAAGGTCGAGTACTGCTTGGCCGGGTCCACGCGCAGCTGCACCACGACGTCGAGGTACGCCTTGGCAAACGCGTTGGCCAGCATGGCCGCCACCGCCGGGTCTTCGGCCGAGACGCGCAGCGCCACCACGTCGGAGTCGCGCGCCAGCGCCACGTCGAGCGTCTTCTGCAGCGACTGGGCCATCCAGGTGCGCATGTCGTCGCGGCCCTGGGTGGCGCTTTGCCACTTCTCGCGCAGTTCCGCCATCTGCGCCGGCGGCAGCCGGTCCACCACCTCCAGCGCCACGCGTTCGCTGCGCATCACGTCCATCTGCGTCGACAGGTAACCGGCGTTCGTGGCCCGCCAGTTGGCGGCGCCGGCCACGGGGTCGGGGCGGCTCTGGTCGACGATGAGGGTGGTGGTGGCGGTGTACTTCTTGGGCAGCATCAGGCCGACGACGATCGCGCAGGACACGGTGACCAGGAAGACCGCGGCGGCGAGCAGGCTGCGTGCGCGCACGATGGCCAGGAATTGACGCAGGTTCATGGCAGGCTCACCCCCAGTGGGGCGGGTTGTGGGGAATCGGGTGCTGCAGCGCGCCGCCGGGCGGCAGCGCGCATGCAGGGCCAGCACCGGCTGGTCCGCGGCGAGCATCGCCCTGCCGGGCCCGGGGCGCCTTGAGCGCGCTCAGCCATGCACCGCATGCAGCCACCCCTTCACGGCGCGCGCACGCGCGGCCCACCACGGGTGCCGCTGCAGCAGCGAGCGCCCGGCCGAGGCCAGGCGTTCGCGTGGCGGCATCGCGCCGACGGCGCCGATCGGCCGCACGTGGGTGGCGAAATCCAGCTTGTAGGCCGCCATGCCGATGGAGAAGTCGAATTCGCGGTGGCCGGCCCGGAAGCTCGATTCGAGCATCGGGTACAGCAGCTGGCGGCCGAGCGAAAACTTGCGCAGCCGCTCGTCGGGGTTGAAAGCGAAGATCCAGCCGTTCCAGCGCTGGCGGTGCACGGCGCCGAGCCAGATCGCCAGCAGGCGGCCGTCGGCGCGCAGCGTCGACGCCCGCAGCAAGCCGCGGGCGCGCAGTTCGGCGAAGAACTGCCGGTTGGCTTCCACCGCAAAGAGATCGGGCCGCTGCGCCTCCTGATCGCGCGCCGACTTCCACGCCATGCAGGTGCTCAGCACGTCGGCGGCGGTGTCGTCGTCGCGGTATTCGGTGACGCCCACCAGCGCTTCCAGGCGCCGGTTGCGGCGTCGGTCCTCGTTGAAGAAGCGGCGTTGCTCCAGCGGCGCCAGGAAGGCGTCCCAGGACGCAAAGCCCGACCAGTCGACCGCCGGCGCGCCCACGCGCTGGTGCGCGTCGGGCGCGGCCAGAAAGACCGAGGCCGCCACCGGCGCATGCGCCACGCCCTCCAGCCGGCGCAGCGATGGCAGTGCCGCCTGGCCGCTGGCCGCAGGCAGCGGCTCGTGCATGTCGATGAAGGTCTGGTTCAGCACCGGGCCGCGGCCGTCCAGCGTGAGCAGCCTGAAGGTCTGCCCGCCCACGGCGTAGTCGCGCGGTCTGGCAGCCTGGCCGGGGTAGTACACCTGGGCGACGACGTCCAGGAATTCAGGGCTGGAGAAGAGCGAAGCGGGCTGAGCAGACTGCAGATCGGGCATGGCGTCTCTCTGGAAAGGGGCAGGGCCGGTGGCTGGAACGTTGAAGCAGACCGCGCCTCACGGGCGCTGCAGCGGGGTCTGGTCTGGATGCACATGGGGTGGCTGCGGTGCGTGCGCCGAGGGGCCCGTCGGCCCGGGCGCCGCCGCAGCCCGGCAGGATCGGGCACGCGCGGGCGGCGGCCATTGACGGCACTCAGCGGCGCGACGTCTGCAGCCAGCCCCTCAGCACCCGCGCTGGCGCCGTGCACCACGGGTGACGGCTCAGCAGCGAGCGGCCCGCACTGGCCAGACGCTCTGCCACCGGCGGCACACCGGCCGGGCCGATCGGGCGCACGTGCGAGGCCAGCAGCAGCTTGTAGGGCTCCAGGCCGACGGAGAAGTCGAACTCGCGGTGGCCGGCGCGGTGGCTCGACGCCAGCATCTCCAGCAACAGGCGCTGCGAGAGCGAGTACTTGCGCAGCGAGCGGTCGGGGTTGAAGGCGGCGACCCAGCTGCTGCATCGCCCCTGGTGCACGGCCCCCAGCGAGACCGCCAGCAGCCGGCCCCCGGCGCGCAGCGTGGAGGCCCGCAGCAGGCCACGGTCCCGCAGCGCGGTGAAGAACTGCCGGTTGGCCGGCGCCGCAAAGAGGTCGGGCCGCCGCGCTTCGCGGTCACGGGCCGACCGCCAGGCCATGCAGCTGATCAGCACGTCGTCGCCGGTGTCGTCGTCGCGGTACACGGTGTCGCCCAGCAGCGTCTTCAGCTGCCGGGTGTGACGAAGCGTGTCGGCGACGAAGTCACGCGACCTGGCGGATTCCAGCCACCCGTTCCAGCATGGGACGGTGGACCACATCAAGGTGGGTGCGCCTGCCTGCTGCTGCGCGGCCGGATCGGCTGCCCAGGCCGCCAGCGTCAGCGGCGCCTGCGCCACGTCCTCCAGCCGACCCAGCGACGGCAGCCGCAGCCCCGGGGTGACCGGCTGCAGCGGCTCGTGCCGGTCGATGAAGGGTTGTTTGACCACCGGGCCATGGCCCTGCACGGTGAGCAGCCGGTAGACCTGACCCGCGACGCGGTAGTCGCAGGGCCGCGCAGACTGGCCCGGGAAGTAGGTGCGGGCCACGACGTCCAGAAACTCCGCGTCGGTGTACAGCGTGGGGGTCGGGCCGTGCATCGGCAGGCTCGATCCGGTTGGCGTGGTGCTCCACGCCACCTGGGGCGGGCGCTCTGCTGTCGATGTCCTCATGTTGCTCCTCCGGCTGCCGTCGATGCGTCAGTCTCGGCAGGGGCGGATCGGCCCGGTTGCGTGCGCTCAATCAGCGAAGGGCGGCTCGTCCGGCCGTGTCGCAGCGGCCACACGGCGGCGGCGAGGCGGCGCGCGCAGGGGCTGGCACACGCCGCTGCGGCGGGTGTTCAGCGGGCCGGTGCGGTGCTGGGGGCGACCGGCGGCGCTGCCGACGGCAGGGGCGTCGGCAGGGTGGGCGCGACAGGCCGGCGGGCCGGCCTGTGGCGTCGTTGCTACGGCTTGTAGAAGGCCTCGACCCGGCCCTTGAGGCGGATCAGCAGCGGGTTGCCCTTGCGGTCGACCGTCTTGCCCGCGGGCACCTTGACCCAGCCTTCGCTGATGCAGTACTCGGCCACGTCGAAGCGCTCCTTGCCGTCGAGGCGGATGCCGATGTCGCGCTCGAAGGCGGCGGCCACGTGGTGCGGGCTGCGCGGGTCGGTGGACAGGCGGTCGGGCACCGGGTTCGCGGGCTGGGCTTCGGTCATGGCGGGTTCTGCTGGGGGCTGGTCAGGCCGCGACTGTAATGCGGCGTTCCGGTCCGTCCTGCAAGCCGGAACAAGGGGGTTTTTCACCGCCATCAGGGGCGATCGGCAACCACCCCCCCGCGGGACAGTGGCAGCTCCACGAGCCAGCCCTGTTGCCGAGTCCCATGCGTCCTTCCGCCGTCCGCGCCACCCTGGCCCTGCCACTGCTGGCCCTGGCCCTGGCGGCCGTCCCGGTGGCGGCGCAGACCGCTGCCCCGACCCAGCCCACCGTGGTGGCCAGCAGCGCGCCGGGTGGTCTGCAGACCGCCGGCCCGGCGGCCGCCGGCGCGGCGCCGATCGCCCCGGTGGTGGCCGGTCTCGTGGCCCTGATCGAGGCCTCGGCCGACCGCTGCACCCCCGCCCGTGTCGACAGCCGCGACTACCGCACGCTGGAAGCCGACGTGGCCCGCTTCCGCCAGGCCGTGCCGGCGGCCGCCGAGGTGCCGATCGAGCTGCGCGAGTGCTTCTGGGACGGCATGGTCGTGCGCGGTGAGCGCATCGTGCTCAGCACGCGGCTGGCGCGCGCCACGCCGGCGCAGCGCTTCTTCGTCATTGCGCACGAGTTCGGTCATCTGGCGTCGCAGCACCATGGGCGCTTTGCCGGCCTGGTGGAAGAACTGCTGCAGCGCGACGGCACGCCGCAGGCGGTGGCCACCGCGCTGCGGGGTGGCGCCAGTGCGCCGCTGTCGCGCCGCAACGAATCGGAAGCCGACACCTTTGCCGTGCAACTGATGCTGCAAGCCGGTGAAGACCCCGAGGAGGCCGCTCGCTTCCTCGACGAGGCGGCGCGCTTCACCGCGCCCACCGGCAACAGCCACCCGGGCCCGCAGAGCCGGGCCGCGGCCATCCGCGCGCTCACGCTGCGCCTGCTCGCCGCCAAGGGCTGAACAAGGCGCTGCGCGGCGCGCCGGTGCAACCGGCCGCCGTGACCACGCCCCGTCGCCACTGACGCGACCGGCGTGCCCAGCCGCCGGGCAAGCCCCGTTCCTCCGCCATACCCGCCCCGGCAGCGGGCGAGGGCGGGCACCCGTGTTGCCAGCCAGGCCGACCATGTCGAGACTGCCTGCCCGCCCATGACCGCGCCCACCCCGGCGCCCGACGAACCCGTGCACCTGCCGGTGGTGGAGGAGCGGCTGCACGTCGGCCGCGAAACCGTCAGCACCGGCGCGCTCCGTGTCGACGTGAAGCCGCAGCAGCGCCTGCAGACGCTGGACCTGGACGCCACGCACGACGACGTCGAGATCGAGCGTGTGGCCGTCAATCGCGAGGTGGATGCGCCGCGCGCGCCCTGGCAGGACGGCGACGTGCTGGTGGTGCCGGTCTATGAAGAGACCCTGGTGCTGCGCAAGCAGCTGGTGCTGAAGGAAGAGCTGCGCCTGCACCGGCGCCGCCACACCCGGCACTGGCAGCAGGACGTGGTGCTGCTGCACGACACGGTGAATCTGCAACGGCGTGCGGCCGACGGAAGCTGGGCCCCTGCGCCGGGACCCGTCGGCGCGGGCCCGCCAGACGACGGCCCGCAAACCGGGTCTCCCGACGGCACGACCGCCGTCTCCCCTGAACCTTGATCCAAGGAGCTTTTCATGCGACAGACCGTAGTGGGTGTATTCGATCGTTTTGCATCGGCGCAGCAGGCCGCCGATCTGCTGAAGCAGCGGGGCATCGATGCCAGCGACATCCAGATCACCGGCACCAGTGACACCGGCGACACCAGCCTGCAGGCCGACCGGGAGGAACCGTCGTTGCTGGATCGCATCCGCAATTTCTTCTCCGGCACCACCGACGACGCCGACGAGATGAGCGCCTACTCCGAGGCCGTGCGCCGCGGCGGTGCCGTGGTCAAGGTGCAGGTGGAAGACGAACCGCGCATCGAGATGGCGCGCGAGGCGCTGGAATCGGCCGGCGCGGTGGACATCGACGAGCGCATGAGCGAGTGGCGCGCCAGCGGCTGGACCTCGGGCAGGACCGACAGCGGCATGGCCAGCTCGGCCGCCGCGGGCACCACCGTCAGCACCGCCGACACCGCCCCGGTGAAGAAGGGCCGCAAGAAGACCGCGGCCGCATCGAGCGAGGCCGAGCAGGTCATTCCCGTCGTGCGCGAAGAGGTGCAGGTGGGCAAGCGCACGATGAAGGCCGGCGGCGTGCGGGTGTACTCGCACATGGTCGAGGAGCAGGTCAACGAGACGGTGGACCTGCGCGAGGAACGCGCCCGCGTCGAACGGCGCCCGGTGGACCGCCCGGTGAGCGAGAGCGAGCTGCAGGCGATGGGCGAGCGCACCGTGGAGGTGGAAGAAACGGTGGAGCGGCCCGTGGTGCAGAAGACGGCGCGCGTGGTGGAGGAAGTGGTGGTGGGCAAGGATGTGCGCCAGAAGACGGCCGACATCAACGAGACCGTGCGCCACACCGAGGTGGACGTCACCGACCTGGGCACACGCGGCACCACGGGCCGTGCCTTCGAGGACTTCGACACCGACTACCGCAGCGACTTCCGCACCCGCTTCGGCAGCAGCGGCAGCGCGCGCTACGAAGACGTGGAGCCGGCCTACCGCTACGGCCACACGCTGGCCAGCGACACGCGCTACCAGGGCCGCGACTGGGACAGCTTCGAGACCGATGCGCGCAGCGACTGGGAAAGCCGCAACCCCGGCAGCCCGTGGGAGAAGGTCAAGGCCGCCACCCGCCACGCCTGGGAGCGTGCACGCAGCTGAGAGGCAGCAGGCGCGACCCCGCCAGTGCCACGCGAGTGGCCCTGGTCCTGACACGGGCCAGGCCGCTGCGTGGCGGCATCGATGGCGGGGGCGCGCCGCGGCGCCAGAATGGCGGCATGAGTCCCCCGCCGCCTTCTGCGCCCGTTCCGCCGCCGGCCGTGCAGCGCCACAACCCGCTGCACGGCCTGACGCTGGAGCACATCGTCACCGCGCTGCAGGCGCATTACGGCTGGCCCGGCCTGGCGCAGCGCATCCCGCTGCGCTGCTTCAGCAGCGAGCCGAGCGTGGCCTCGAGCCTGAAGCTGCTGCGCAAGACGCCCTGGGCGCGCGAGAAGGTCGAGGGCCTGTATCTCTTCATGCTGCGTGAGCAGCGGCGGGACCAGCGGGACGACCAGCGGCATGAGGGCGTGGCGGGCGAGGGCGGGGCTGCGTGAACCCGTCGCCGCGCCTGAAGTACCTGGGCGGCTATGCGCCGGAGCTGCTGGCGCGCGTGCACACGCTGCTGGACGAGGGCCGCCTGGGCGCGAGCCTGCGCGCGCGCTACCCCGAAGGCCACGCGGTGCGCACCGACCGCGCGCTGTACGAACACGTGCAGGCGCTGAAGGCGCGCCACCTGCGCCAGTCGGCCCCGCTGTCCGTGGTGCGCTACGACCCCGCGCTGCAGCTGCTGCAGCAGGCGCTGGGCACACACACGGCGGTGTCGCGGGTGCAGGGCGGCCGGCTCAAGGCCAAGCGCGAGATCCGCATCGCCAGCCTCTTCAAGGACGCGCCGGCGGCCTTTCTGCAGATGATCGTGGTGCACGAGCTCGCGCACCTGAAGGAGCGCGAACACGGCAAGGCCTTCTACGCGCTGTGCACGCACATGGAGCCCGACTACCACCAGCTGGAGTTCGACCTGCGGCTGTGGCTCACCGCGACCGAGTTCGAGCCGCCCGGCAGCCCCTGAACCCGACCCGGCGCCCGCGGTAGAAGTTGCGGCAACCGCGCTGCCATGCCCGGCGCCGGCCGCCGTGCGGTGTGGGCAGCGGTGGCATCGCCCTTGCCGGGTTGGGATGCGCCCTGCCGGGCGAGCCGGAGCCTGCTGCCATGAAGATGATCGCCGACGTGCCGCTGACGCAGTTTGCCAAGGAGCTCGTGCACGAGGTGCAGGAGGACGACGTCTTCAACGGCGCGGCCGCACTGGGTTTCTACCTGACGCTGGCGATCTTTCCGGCGATGGTGTTCCTGATGGCCACCATCCCCTACCTGCCCATCCCCAACGTCGACCAGGCGATCATGGACGCGCTGCGCCAGGCGCTGCCGCCCAGCGCGGCGCAGATGTTCGCCGGCGTGGTGCAGGAGATCACGAGCCAGGAGCGCGGCGGCCTGCTGTCGCTGGGCCTGCTGGGCGCGTTGTGGGCCACGTCCACCGGCATGTACGCGGTGATGCAGCAGCTCAACGTGAGCTACGACGTGCAGGAGTCGCGCGGTTTTCTCAAGGCGCGCGCGGTGGCCATCGGCCTGAGCCTGCTGTTCATCGTGCTGGTGCTGGGCGCGTTTTCGCTCATCGTGGCCGGCGGCATGCTGCAGGACTGGCTGGGCGAGCGCTTCGGCCTGAGCCAGGCGCTGCTGACGGTCTTCGTGGTCTTCCGCTGGCTGATGATCGTGGCCGCGCTGACGCTGGCCTTTGCGCTGATCTACTACCTGGCGCCCAACGTGAAGCAGAAGTTCTCCTTCATCACGCCGGGCAGCATTCTCGGCGTGCTGATGCTGATGCTGGCCTCGCTGGGCTTTGCCTGGTATGCGCAGAACTTCGGCGACTACGACGCCACCTACGGCAGCATCGGCGCCGTCATCATCCTGATGCTGTGGCTGTACATCGCGGGGCTGAGCATCCTGTTCGGCTCGCAGATCAATGCGCTGATCGAGCACCATGCCGCGGGCGGCAAGGACAAGGGCGAGCAGGTGCCGGGCCAGAAGCAGCAGGACCCGGCCGTGGCGCAGCGCGCCGCGCAGGCCGCGCCCGAGCGTCGCGCCTGAGGCGCCCGCCAACGGAGCCCGCCCGCCGCCGCACGCACCGGCGGCGCGGGTGTTTCACATCGCCACCACCACCTTCACCGGCTGTCCCGCCTGCGGCTCGCCGCCTTCGTAGGCGCCGTTGAGCAAGCGCAGCTGCGCCTCGGCGCGCGGCCCCAGCGGGCTCTGCCGAGCCAGCTCTGCAAAGCCGCCGCGCGGGTAGGGCACGCTGCGCAGCACCCAGGGCCGCGCGGCGGCGCGGTCGGCGGGGCTCAGCGGGCGGAAGCTGGCCTCGGCTTCGCGCAGCCCGGCGGCCGCGCCCTGCAGCGCGGCGGCGTTGCGCGCCGCCGGGCTGAGCAGGAAGCCGCGGCCCTGCGGGCCGCTGACCAGCAGGCCCTGCACTGGCGCGGCTTGGCCCTGCTCGTTGCGCACCAGGCCGGCAAAACGCGTGGCGGGCAGGCCATTGAGCTGCAGCGGCTGCGCGCGCACCTGCTCCACCTTCATCGTGCGCAGCGTGTCCTCGGGTGCGGTGCCGGCTGGCACCGGGGCCGTGCGCATCACCAGCGCGGCGTCGCGCGCCGGGTTCAGCAGCACCACGGCCTGCGTGCCGTTCTGCACCGCCCAGCCGGCGGGCGCGGTGATCGCGATGCCGAGCGAGGGGTGGATGAAATGCGGTCCGCGTGTCAGGCCCTGCTCGGCGCTGTCGCCGAAGGGCAGGCCGTCGATGGCCTGCAGGTAGCGCGCAGTGCCGGGATCGGCGTAGCTGCCGCTGTAGCGCGCGGCCACCTGGCGGATGTCCTCGAGCCGCTTCTCGTTGCTCGGGTGCGAGGCCAGCCAGTCGTTGCCGCCGCCGCTGCTGCCGCGGCCTTCGGCCCGGGCCTGTTCTGCGGCAAAACGCTCCTGGTCGCGCAGCAGGCGGATCACGTCCTCCATGTGGCGCGGGCTGTAACGGTTGCGTTGCAGGTATTCGGCGCCCAGCGCGTCGGCCTGCGACTCCTGCTCGCGGCTGTAGCGCGCCACGTAGCCGGCGGCGGCGGTCTGCGACAGCTCGCCCGCGGCCTGCGTGGCACCGCCCATGCCGCCGGCGCCTTCCAGCACCGCGCCCAGCACCGTGGCGGCCAGCACGCCCAGGCCGGCGTTCTGCTGGCGCGTGGCGCGCTGCGCGCCATGGCGGGCGGTGACGTGGCCGATCTCGTGGCCCAGCACGCCGGCCAGGTCGGCCTCGCTGGCCATGTGGGCCAGGATGCCGCGTGTCACGTAGATGTAGCCGCCCGGCAGCGCGAAGGCGTTGATCTCGGGGCTGTCCAGCACCGTGAAGGTCCAGGGCAGGTTGGCGCGGTGCGACTGTTTCGCCAGCCGCAGGCCCAGCTCCGACACGTAGGCCTGCAGGCGTGGGTTGTCGAGTCGGCCGAATTCCTGCAGCACCTCGTCGTGGGCCTTGCGGCCGGCGGCGATCTCGTCGGCCTCGCTCATCACCGAACGTTCGGTCTGGCCGGTGACGGGGTTCAGCACCGGTGAGCCGCACGCACCCAGCAGGGCGGCGGCCAGGGCCAGTGGGGCAAGGCGGTGGCGCATGGGCTTGTCTCCTGCCCGCACAGCGGGCTGGCCGCAGGCTCGGCAAACCCGATACCCACGCCCGATACCCAGGCGTCGGTGACGGCCCAGCCGCAGCGCAGCCCGGTGCCGGACTTCGCGCCGACGTGGCAGCGGAACCTGCGCCGAAGCCGTGTCGTCCACCCTGTCACGCTCGTTCCCTACCCATACCGGCATGAAACCGTCGAGCGGCTGCCGGCCGTGGCGATACTGGTCGACTGCCGGGCCGCCGTGGTCCGACTCCTCGTTCACCAGGGACCCGAACCATGCAGCGCAGAACCTTCGTCACTGGCAGCGCTGGCCTGCTGGCCTTGCCCGCCATGCAGGCCCGTGCGGCGGACAGCGGCGTCAGCGACGACCAGATCCTGTTCGGCCACACCGGCATCCTCAGCGGGCCGCTGGGCGGGCAGATCAACGTGATGCTGGCCGGCGCCGAGCTGGCGTTTGCCGAGGCGGCACGAGCCGGCGGGGTGTATGGCCGGCGCGTGCGCCTGCGCGCGCTCGACGACGAGCTCAAGCCCGACACCGCCGTCGCCAACGTGCGGCGCCTGCTTGACACCGAGCGCGTGTTTGCGTTCTTCGGCAACGTCGGCTCGGCCACCACCGCGGCCACCGCGCCGCTGCTCAAGCAGGCGGGGGTGCCGTCGATCGCCGGCTACGCGGTAGCCGATTCGGCGCGCGAGAAAGCCAAGGGCGCGGCCTATTTCGTGCGCGCTGCGTTCGGCCGCGAGGCCGAGGCGCTGCTGCAGCATCTGGGCACGATCGGCATCAAGCGCATCGGCCTCGCGGTGCTGGACAACCCCGGTGGCCAGGAAGTGCAAGGCCTGATTGCCGCCGCGCTGGCCAAGGATGGCTCGAAGCCGACGGCCGGCGTGGCGGTCAAGGGCGACGGCAGCAACGTGGGCCAGGCCGCCCGCATGCTGGCCGACACCGACCCACAGGCGGTGCTGATGTACCTGGGCGGCGCGCTGCCGGGCGAGCTGATGAAGGCCTACTGGGCGCTGGGCAAGAGCACCTCGTTCTACGGCATGTCCATCGTCGCCGGCGAGGTCACCGCCAAGGTGGCTGGCGAGCGCGCACGCGGACTCGGGATCTCGCAGGTGGTGCCTTACCCCTGGGCCCAGACCGACCCGCTGGTCGTCAACTACCGGCAGAGCGCCGAGCAGGCCAAGGTGCCGGTGGGCTACTACAGCTTCGAGGGCTACATCAACGGGCTGGTGCTGCTCGAAGCCCTGCGCCGCGCCGGCCGCGAGCTGACGCGGCCGAAGCTGCATGCCGCGATGCAGGGCCTGAAGCTGCGCTTGGCCGGCATGAACATCGACTTCACCGGCGGCGGCGTGACGGGCTCCCGCTTCATCGACCTGGTGCAGGTCACGCAGGACGGCAAGTTCATCCGCTGAGCGGCGGCCCGGGCCCGCCTGACGGGCCGACGCGTCTCGGGCAGCGGGCGGCCTGTGTCCCGGTCTCGGGTCAGCGCCGGGGCTTGCCCTGGCGCGCCCAGTACCCGAACTCGTCTTCGTGGATCTCGAGGTCGAGTTCGTTCACACGCGCCTGCAGTCGTTCCTGCACGTCGGCCACCGCCTGGTTGTAGACGGTGGGCGCGATCTCGGTGAGGAAGAAACCGAGCAGCGCACCGGCGGTGATGTTGCCGATGCGCTCGTCGCGCTCGGTCTGGAACCAGCGCTCGATGGAGGCGATGGCCTGGGCGCGGGCTTCCTTGGGCAGTTCGATGCTCATGCCCCGATTCTGCCGAGGAAGCGCGCCCGTCGTCAGTGCGCCTGCGCCGTCTTCGCCGCCGCCACGCTGCCTTGTTCGTCGCCACGCGAGCCGTTGAAGAACAGGTTCAGCGCCAGGGCCGTGAGTGCCGTCAACAGGATGCCGCTTTCCAGCAGCGGGTGCAGGCCGTGCGCCATCTGCTGCGTCCAGCGCGGCGCCACCAGCGGGATCAGGCCCGCGCCGATGCTGATGGCCACGATGTACACGTTGAAGCGGTTGCCCGCGTAGTCGACCTGGCTCAGGATGCGCACGCCGGTGGCCGCCACCATGCCGAACATCACCAGCCCGGCGCCACCCAGCACGAAGAGCGGCACCGACTCCACCAGCGCCGCCATCTTGGGCAGCAGCCCCAGCACCAGCATGATCACGCCGGCAGCCACGCAGACCCAGCGGCTCTTCACGCCGGTGACGCCCACCAGCCCCACGTTCTGCGAGAAGCTGGTGTAGGGGAAGGTGTTGAAGACGCCGCCGATCACGGTGCCCAGGCCGTCGGTGCGCAGGCCCGCGGCCAGCTCGGCCTGCGTGACGGGCTTGCCGGTCATGTCGGACAGTGCCAGGAACATGCCGGTGGACTCGATCATCACCACGATCATCACCAGCGTCATGGTCAGGATCATCAGCGGGTCGAAGGTCGGCACGCCGAAGGCGAACGGCGTGACGACGTCGAACCACGGCGCCTTGGCCACCTTGTCCAGCGGCATCTTGCCCAGCCCCGCGGCGATCACGCAGCCGGCCACGATGCCCAGCAGCACCGCGATGTTGCCGATGAAGCCGCGGCCGTACTTCACCAGCAGCAGCACCACCAGCAGCACCGCGCCGGCCACGGCCAGGTTGTCGAGCGCGCCGTAGTTCGGGTTGTTCACCATGGGCACCGGGCCGGCCAGCTTCAGCGGCGCGCTGGCCGCAGCTGCTGCGGCCTTGGCGCTGTCGACCATGGCCACCAGCCTGGGCACGTCCACGCTCTGCGCGGCGGGTGCCGGGCCGCCCATCGCCCAACCTACGCCCACGCGCATGAGGCTGATGCCGATGATGGCGATGATGGTGCCCGTGACCACCGGCGGAAAGAAGCGCAGCAGCCGGCTCATCATCGGCGCCAGCACGATGCACAGCAGGCCCGCGCCGATGATGGCGCCGAAGATCGCGCGCGCCCCGTCGGTGCCGCCCTGCGCATTGGCCATGGCCACCATCGGGCCCACGGCGGCAAAGGTCACGCCCATCATCACCGGCAGCCGGATGCCGAAGAAGCGACCGAGGCCCAGGCTCTGGATCAGCGTCACGATGCCGCAGCAGAAGAGGTCGGCGCTGATCAGCAGCGCCACCTGCTCGGGGCTGAGCTTGAGCGCGCGGCCCACGATCAGTGGCACCGCAATGGCGCCGGCGTACATCACCAGCACATGTTGCAGGCCCAGTGCCGCCAGGCGGGGCACGGGCAGTTTTTCGTCCACCGGGTGGACGGTCGTCGTCGTCATGGTTGTCTCCAGGTTGAGTGCCCCCGTGGCCAGGTCAGCCCGGTGGTCTATGGGTCTTGTTGTTGGACGGCTGCGTGCAGCAGCCGTACTTCAAGCGGCCGCCGCGGAACCGGCTCTGCCGGGCCGCTGGCGGCCCCCCCTGGGGGGAGCGCCGAAGGCGCTACGGGGGGGAACCGTTTTCGAACCAGCGCTGGATCAGCGCACGCTCGGCGTCGGTGATCGCGGTGGCGTTGTTCATCGGCATCAGCTTGAGCACGACGGTCTGCTGGTACACGGCCTGCGCGTGCTGCCGGATCAGCTCGGGCGTGTGCAGCGCCACGTTCTTCTGCTGCACCTGCGCGTTGTGGCACAGCACGCAGCGCGCGTCGACCACGGTCTTCACCTGGGCCAGCGTGGGCACCGGCGCGCCGGCCGCGGGTTTTGGTTGCGGCCTGGGTGCGAGCCAGATGGCCAGCGCCAGCAGCACGACCGTGCCACCCACGGCGTACTCCCAGGGCACACGCTGGCCCATCACCAGCGCCTTGTGCCGCACCACGAAGCTGTGGCGGATGAGCGCGCCGGCCAGCATCAGCAGCACCAGCACGGCCCAGTTGTGCGTGCCCTGGTAGAGCCAGCCGTAGTGGTTGCTGAGCATCGCAATCAGCACCGGCAGCGTGAAGTAGGTGTTGTGCACGCTGCGCTGCTTGGCGCGCTGGCCGTGGATGGCGTCCACTGTCTGGCCGGCCTTCATCTGCGCGATCACCGTCTTCTGGCCCGGGATGATCCAGAAGAACACGTTGGCGCTCATCGCGGTGGCCATCATCGCGCCCACCATCAGGAAGGCCGCGCGGCCCGCGAACAGCTGGCAGGCGGCCCAGGAGGCGCCCACCACGTAGACGAGCACCAGCACGCCCACCAGCAAGTCGCCGCCGACCTGGCCGTTCTTCTCGCCGACCCAGCGGCAGATCAGGTCGTAGACCACCCAGAACACCGCCAGGAAGGCCAGCGCCGCGGCCACCGCCCACATCGGCGACGACCACGCGTACACGTTCACGTCGATCAGGAAGGTCTTGGCGTTGAACAGGTACAGCACCGTGAACAGCGCAAAACCCGTGAGCCAGGTGGAGTAGCTCTCCCAGAAGAACCAGTGCAGGTGCTCGGGCAGCGTCTTCGGCGCCACCATGTACTTCTGCGGGTTGTAGAAGCCGCCGCCGTGCACGGCCCACAGCTCGCCGTTGACACCCTTGTCCAGCAGCGCCGGGTCGGTGGGCTTGACGAGGCTGTTGTCGAGGAAGACGAAGTAGAAGCTGGAGCCGATCCACGCGATCGCCACGATCACGTGGGCCCAGCGCAGCAGCAGGTTGGCCCAGTCGAGCAGGTAGGACATGTCCATCGGCGGCAGTTCAGCAGGTGTGTGCTTGAGTGCTCACCACAGCGGGCGCTGTGAGCCGATGGATGTCGCGCCAGGGCCGCTTGCTGCGGCCCGCCCACGGCGACGTTGGCGGGGTTCAGTTCTTCACGTCGGCGGCCTTGATGGCCGGGGCCCAGTCGTTGACCTGCTTCACCACGAAGCCGGCAAACTCGGCGCTGGTCATTTTCACCGGGGTGATGCCCAGTTCCTCGAAGCGCTTGACGACGGCCGGATCGGCCACGATGTCGCTCAGCGCCTTGTAGAGCCTGTCGCTCACGTCCTTGGGCAAGCCGGCGGGGCCGGAGACGCCGAAGTAGTTCTCGGCCAGCAGCTGCGGCAGGCCGAGCTCCACCACGGTGGGCGTCTCGGGGGCCAGCGGCGAGCGTGTGCGCGAGGTGACGGCCAGGAACCGGATCTGCCCGGCCTTCATCATCGGCACGTAGGCGGTGATGACGTCGATGCCGACGGGAATGGTGCCGGCGATCAGGTCGGTGGTCATGGGCGCGCCGCCGCGGTAGGGCACGTGCGTCATGCTCGTCTTCATGGCGTCCTTGGCCATCTCGCCCACGATGTGGCCGATGGAGCCGGGCCCGCCGCTGCCGAAGTTGCCGAACCTGCCCAGGTCCTTCAGCGTGGCCGGGCCGCTCTTGGGGTTGGCCATGACGACCACCGGCGCGATGCCCAGCATCGCCACGTGCGTGAACTGCTTTGCCGGGTCGTAGGGCTGCTTGGGGATCGTGAACGGGCCGATCGACAGCGGCGTGCTGTTGCTCAGCATCAGCGTGTAGCCGTCGGGTGCGGCGCGCACCACCTCGTTGCCGCCGATGGTGCCGCCGGCGCCTGGCTTGTTGTCCACCACCACCGGCTGCCCCAGCGCCTTGGCCAGCGGCTCGGCGATGGCGCGCGCCACGATGTCGCTGGCGCCGCCGGCGGCGAAGGTGACGACCAGGCGGATGGGCTTCTCGGGATAGGCGGCCGAGGCCGATGCCGACAGCAGGGCCAGAGTGGCCAGCAGAGCCAGGCGGTGGGTCAGACGCTTCATCGAACGGACTCCGGTCGGCAGGGGCGGGCGGTTGGGTGGCGTGGCGAAGGCACGCAAGCCGCGTGCCGGCTGCGGCCTGGGCTCAGGAGCCCCGGTAGGTGCTGTAGCTCCAGGGGCTGACGAGCAGCGGCACGTGGTAGTGGCCGGCCGCATCGGCGATGCCGAAATCGAGCTGCACCACATCGATGAACGGCGGCTCGGGCAGCGTGACGCCGCGCGCACGGAAGTAGGGCGCCACCTCGAACAGCAGCCGGTAGCGGCCGCTGGCCATGGCCGCGGCGTCGAGCAGCGGGCCGTCGGCGCGGCCGTCGCCGTTGAGGGTCACTTGCCTGACCGTGGCCGCGGCGCCCGAGGCGTCCAGCCGCTGCAGCGTGACCCGCATGCCGGCGGCGGGGCAGCCGTGGGCGGTGTCGAGGACGTGGGTGCTGAGATGGCCCATGGTGGCTGGCGGCTTTCTGCGGGTTTGCCCACGGCGCCTGGCGCTTGTGGTGTGCTTCAAACTGTATACACTTCTGAATACACGTCAAGCACTCCGGAACCCGGGGCCGCCAACCCCGCATCCACCGATGGCTCGCAGCACCGCCAACCTCCGCGTCATCAAGCCCGCCGCGCCGCGCAAGGCACCGGTGCGCGCGCGGGTGGCGGCCGATGCAGGCGTGGCGGCCGAGCCCGGCACCACGCAGCGCATCGTCGACGCCATCACCACCGCCATCGTCGAGCGCCGGCTGATGCCCGGCACCAAGCTCGCCGAGCAGCAGATCGCCGACATCTTCAAGGTCAGCCGCACGCTGGTGCGGCAGGCGCTGAACCAGCTCAGCCGCGACCACCTCATCACGCTGGAGCCGGCGCGCGGCGCCTTCGTCGCGCAGCCCAGCGTGGAAGAGTCGCGCCAGGTCTTCGAGGTGCGCAAGATGGTCGAAGCCAGCATGGTGCGCCAGCTCTGCGCGGTGATCACCGACGCGCAGGTGGCGCAGCTGCGCCAGCACCTGTTGCACGAGGCCGACGCGCTGGCCCGCACCGACGTCACCGGCCGCACACGGCTGCTGGCCGACTTTCACGTGGTGCTCGCGCGGCTGCTGGGCAACGAGGTGCTGGCGCAGCTGCTGGCCGACCTGCTCAGCCGCTGCTCGCTGATTGCCCTGATGTACCAGAGCGCGCACAGCGCCGAGCACTCCGCCGAGGAGCACGTCGCCATCGTCGACGCACTGGAGCGGCGCGACGCGCGCGCCGCCACGCGGCTGATGGAGGCGCACCTGGCCCACGTCGAGCGCAACCTGCAACTCAACCCGCGTGTGGGCGACCTGGCCCAGCTGCTGCAACCCGCATGAACACCCCTCACGAGCTTTCCGCACGCTATCCCCGCGACCTGCGCGGCCACGGCCGCCACCCGCCGCACCCGCAGTGGCCAGGCCAGGCGCGCGTGGCGGTTCAGTTCGTGCTGAACTATGAAGAGGGCGGCGAGAACAGCGTGCTGCACGGCGACGCTGGCAGCGAGCAGTTCCTGTCGGAGATGGCCAACCCGCCGGCCTTCCCCGACCGCCACCTCAGCATGGAAGGTGTCTACGAATACGGCTCGCGCGTGGGCGTGTGGCGCATCCTGCGCGAGTTCGAGAAGCGCGGCCTGCCGCTCACGGTGTTCGGCGTCGGCATGGCGCTGCAGCGCTGCCCCGAGGTCACGGCCGCCTTCGTGGAGCTGGGCCACGAGATCGCCTGCCACGGCTGGCGCTGGATCCACTACCAGAACATCGACGAAGCCACCGAGCGGGAGCACCTGCAGCTGGGCATGGACGCCATCCAGCAGCTCACCGGCGAACGCGCACTCGGCTGGTACACCGGCCGCGACAGCCCGCGCACCCGCCGCCTGGTGGCCGACTTCGGCGGCTTCGAGTACGACAGCGACTACTACGGCGACGACCTGCCCTTCTGGCTGCAGGTCCGCAAGACCAGCGGCGTGCTGGCGCCGCACCTGGTGGTGCCCTACACGCTGGACTGCAACGACATGCGCTTTGCGCTGCCGCAGGGCTACAGCCACGGCGACGAATTTTTCCAGTACCTGCGCGACGCCTTCGACGTGCATTACGCGGAAGGCGAGGAGCACCCGTCGATGATGAGCATCGGCCTGCACTGCCGCCTGCTCGGCCGTCCTGGCCGCCTGCGCGCGCTGCAGCGCTTCCTGGACCACGTGCAGTCGCACGACCGGGTGTGGGTCACGCGCCGCATCGACATCGCGCGCCACTGGCGCGCCACGCACCCCTTCGACGCGGCCACCGCGTTCGTCTGGGAATGACGCGAAGGGACCCCATGCTCACGATCGAACAACTCAACGCCTGCTCGCCGGCCGACTTCGTCGCGCTGCTGGACGGCACCTACGAACACTCGCCCTGGGTGGCCGAACGCGCCGCCGGCCAGCGGCCCTTTGCCAGCCTGGCGGCGCTCAGGCGTGCGCTGGCCGTGAGCGTGCGCGACGCCGGTCGCGAGGCGCAGCTGAAGCTGATCCGATCACACCCCGAGCTGGCCGGCAAGGCCATGGTCAGCAAGAACCTCACCGCCGAGAGCACGAACGAGCAGGGCAAGGCCGGCCTGACCGACTGCACACCGGAGGAGTTTGCGAAGCTGCAGCAGCTGAACGCCGCCTACAACGCCAAGTTCGGCTGGCCCTTCATGCTGGCCGTGCGCGGGCCGCGCGGCACGGGCCTGACGCGCGCCGAGATCATCGCCACCTTCGAGCGCCGACTGGCCGGCCACCCCGACTTCGAATTCGCCGAGGCGCTGCGCAACATCCACCGCGTGGCCGAGATCCGGCTCAACGACAAGTTCGGCGTCAGCCCCACGCTGGGCCAGCGCGTGTGGGACTGGGCCGAGGAACTGGCCGCGCACAGCGACCCCGGCTTCAAGGAGCAGGGCCAGCTCACCGTCACCTACCTGACCGAAGCGCACCAGACCGTGGCGCGCCGGCTTCAGTGGTGGATGAAGGACGCCGGCTTCGACGACGTGCACCTGGACGCCGTGGGCAACGTCGTCGGCGTCTATCACGGCAGCGACCCGGCTTCCAGGCTCCTGCTCACCGGCAGCCACTACGACACCGTGCGCAACGGCGGCAAGTACGACGGGCGGCTGGGCATCCTGGTGCCGATGGCCATCGTGCGCGAGCTGCACGCGCAGGGCCGCCGACTGCCGTTCGGCATCGAGGTCGTGGGCTTTGCCGAAGAAGAAGGCCAGCGCTACAAGGCCACCTTCCTGGGCAGCGGCGCGCTCACCGGCGACTTCAACCCCGCGTGGCTGGAGCAGCAGGACGCCGACGGCATCCGCATGCGCGACGCGATGGTCGCCGCCGGCCTGCCGGGCACGCTGGACGCCATCCAGGCGCTGAAGCGCGACGCGTCGCGCTACCTGGGCTTCGTGGAAGTGCACATCGAGCAGGGCCCGGTGCTCAACGAACTGGACCTGCCGCTGGGCGTGGTCACCAGCATCAACGGCAGCCTGCGCTACCTGGGCGAGGTGATCGGCCAGGCCAGCCACGCCGGTACCACGCCGATGGACCGCCGCCGCGACGCGGCCTGTGCGGTGGCCGAGCTGATGCTGTTCGTCGAAAGACGCGCCGCCGCGGTGCCCGATGTGGTGGGCACCGTCGGCATGCTGCAGGTGCCCGGCGGCTCCATCAACGTGGTGCCGGGCCGCTGCCAGTTCAGCCTGGACCTGCGCGCCACCACCAACGCGGCGCGCGACGCATTGGGCGCCGACGTGACCGCCGAGCTGGCGCGCCTCTGCACCGAACGCGGCCTGGCCTTCACGCTGGAGCAGACGCTGGCCGCCAGCGCCGCGCCCAGCCATCCGGCGTGGCAACAGCGCTGGGAGCGCGCGGTGCAGTCGCTGGGCCTGCCGGTCTTCCGCATGCCCAGCGGCGCCGGCCACGACGCGATGAAGCTGCACGAGGTGATGCCGCAGGCCATGCTCTTCATGCGCGGCGGCAACTCCGGCATCAGCCACAACCCGCTCGAAACCATCAGCGCCGACGACACGCAGCTGTGCGTCGACGCCTTCATCGCCTTGCTCGAAGGCCTGGCCACCGCATGAATGCCCCGATGACCCGATACGAACAACTCGACGCCTGGATCGACGCGCACTTCGACGACGAGGTCCGCTACCTGCAGGCCCTGGTGCAGGTGCCGACCGACACGCCGCCCGGCCACAACGCGCCGCACGCCGAGCGCACCGCCGAGCTGCTGGCTGCGATGGGCCTGCCGGCCGAGAAGCACGCCGTGCCCGCGGCCGAGGTGCAGGCGTACGGCCTGCAGTCCATCACCAACCTGATCGTGCGCCGCCGCTACGGTGATGGCGGCCGCACCATCGCGCTCAACGCGCACGGCGACGTGGTGCCGCCCGGCGAAGGCTGGACGCACGGCCCCTACGCCGGCGAGGTGGTGGACGGCAAGCTCTACGGCCGCGCCGCGGCGGTGAGCAAGAGCGACTTCGCCAGCTTCACCTTCGCCGTGCGCGCGCTCGAATCGCTGGGCGCGCCGCTGAAGGGCGGTGATCAGGCGGTCGAGCCGCTGCGCGGCTCGGTCGAACTGCACTTCACCTACGACGAGGAATTCGGCGGCGAGCTCGGCCCGGGCTGGCTGCTGCAGCACGGCCTGACGAAGCCCGACCTGCTGATCGCCGCCGGCTTCAGCTACCAGGTGGTGACCGCGCACAACGGCTGCCTGCAGATGGAAGTGACGCTGCACGGCCTGGCCTCGCACGCCGCCTACCCGCACACCGGCGTGGACGCGCTGCAGGCCGCCAACAAGCTGCTCAGCGCGCTGTACGACTACAACAGCGTGCTGCGCGAGCGCCGCTCGCAGGTGGAGGGCATCACCCACCCGTACCTCAACGTGGGTCGCATCGAAGGCGGCAGCAACACCAACGTGGTGCCGGGCAAGGTGGTGATCAAGCTCGACCGCCGCATGATCCCCGAGGAAGACGTGACCGCGGTGGAGGCCGAGGTGCGCGACCTGATCGCCCGCGCCGTGGCGCAGAGCCCGGGCGTGCGCGTGGAGATCAAGCGCCTGCTGCTGGCGCATTCGCTGAAGCCCGACCCTGCCAACGCGCCGCTGGTGCAGGCCATCCAGCAGCACGGTCTGGCGGTGTTCGGCGAGCCCATCCCCACCAGCGGCACGCCGCTCTACACCGACGTGCGCCTGTACGGCGCGCACGGCGTGCCGGCGGTCATCTACGGCGCCGGGCCGCGCACGGTGCTAGAGAGCAACGCCAAGCGCGCCGACGAACACCTGGTGCTGGACGACCTGCGACGCGCCACAAAGGTGATTGCACGCACCCTGTTAGACCTGCTGCAGCCCTGAGTTCGCCCACTTTCAGGGCAAAGCGCTCGTTTGTGGTGCAAGCCCCAAGGGCCAGCCGAGCACGGAACTTGCAGAATTTGCACCATTCGCCCAGATCCCTTGTTACATCCCCACGGAGCTTTTTGATGAACCCCCTGTTGACCACCTTCAAGCGCCGCACCCTGCTGGCCGCCGCCACGCTGCTGGCCGCGCCGGCCCTGGCCTGGGCTCAGACGCCCATCAAGTTCCAGCTCGACTGGCGCTTCGAAGGGCCGGCCGCGCTGTTCCTGGCCAGCACCGCCAAGGGCTACTACAGGGCCGCCGGCCTGGACGTGACCATCGACGCCGGCAACGGCAGCGGCGGCACCGTCACCCGCGTGGCCAGCGGCAGCTACGACATGGGCTTTGCCGACATGGCCGCGCTGATGGAATTCCACGCCAACAACCCCGACGCGCCGAACAAGCCGGTGGCGGTGATGATGGTCTACAACAACACGCCGGCCGCGGTGCTGGCGCTGAAGAAGA